>Ga0209417_1002471_pt1 | contig 28128 bp, 24 predicted proteins | sample RifGroF2_FD_184002 | JGI IMG/M metagenome (GOLD analysis project Ga0209417, IMG submission 184002) | Groundwater microbial communities from Rifle, Colorado, USA - Groundwater F2 (SPAdes) (version 2) | ecosystem: Environmental > Aquatic > Deep subsurface > Groundwater | place: Rifle, Colorado... | reverse complement strand
TAAGTAAATCTTGTTCAATTAAACGACAGGTTTATATGTTCAACAAGTTTTTTGGACGCTTTTCAAAAGACCTTGGAATTGACCTTGGAACATCAAACACCCTCGTCTACTCAAAAGACGGCGGTATTGTTATAAACGAACCCTCGATTGTTGCCATCAATATCCGTACAAATCAAATTTTAGCAGTTGGAAAAGATGCGAAAGACATGCTTGGAAAAAACCCTCCTCACATTGAAATGACAAAGCCACTGACCAAAGGTGTGATTTCCGACTTTGAAGTCACTGAAAAAATGCTTAAGTATTTCATTGACAGAGTTCATTCAGAGTCATTTACAATTGTTCCACGACCTCGAATTGTAATCGGTGTTCCTCTTGAAACAACAGAGGTGGAACGCAAAGCAATCGAAGACGCGGCTCTCTCTGCTGGAGCACGTCAGGTTTTTCTTGTTGAAAATCCAATGCTTGCGGCACTTGGTGCCAGACTTCCACTTTCCGAATCAGTTGGAATGATGATTGTTGATCTTGGTGGAGGAACAACTGAAATCGCTGTTATGTCTCTTGCTGGAATTGTTACATGGAAGTCGCTTCCAATTGCCGGTGACGAATTGAACAAAAATATTATTCAATACGCCCGCGATGTGTTTAATTTACTTCTTGGTGAACGCGTTGCAGAAAAAGTTAAAATGAGAATCGGCACTGCGATTGAACAAGACGAGCCGCTTGAAATGGAAATGCGTGGAAGAGATTTGCTAACCGGACTTCCAAAGGAAATTATTGTGAATGACACTCAAATTCGTGAAGCATTGGAGCGTTCAATTCGAACGATTGTTGATAGTATCAAAGCTGTGCTTGAAACGACCCCTCCAGAACTTGTAGCCGATATTTATGAACGTGGAATTGTTCTAACTGGCGGCGGAGCACTTCTTCGTGGATTAGATAAACTAGTTTCTCGACAAGCCGCGATTCCGGTTCGAATTGCTGATGACCCACTGACATCAGTTGTTCGCGGAGCTGGTTTTCTTCTTGATCAAGAGGATCTACTCAAAGACATTTCGCTTCCTTCAGCAACTGAAGGAAGCATTTTGTAGATTATATGAAACGTCGCGCTCGCTTATTTTTTACTGTAATAGCAATTGCGCTATTGCTAATTTTTGCAAGAGGTTGGTTTGAGCGTGGAATTCAAATTATTCAACGACCTTTAGCACAAGCTGGCACATGGTTTTACAAACAGCCAAATCAAGAAGAATTTGAACGTCGTTTGGTCACGCTTTCAATTGATAAGGCTAAATATGAACAACTCATTAAAGAAAATCAGGAACTGAAAGAATCATTGATTTACATTGAACGTTCAGATTTTTCATCTATAATGGCGAATATTATTGCGCGATCCAACACGACCCAAACCTCGACATTTTCAATTGATCGAGGAGAACAGGATGGAATAAAAGTTGGAGATCCAGTGATTGTAAAAGATGGTGTGTTGATTGGAAAAGTAATTTCAGTTACTCAAAAAAGTTCAACAGTAAGAACTCTTTCTGACCCTGCTGTTGCAACTGCTGTAAGTTTGTTAAATCAATCTCAAACAATTGGTGTTGCTGAAGGAATGGCAGGAAATTTGCTAAAACTAAATTTCATCCCGCAAGAAACAGTCATCGAAATTGATAATCTTGTCGTGACTTCTGGGCTTGAACCACGTATTCCTTCTGGCTTGCTGGTTGGAATTATCAATGATGTTCGTCCAGAACTAAATACACCATTCTTGGAAGCCGTGATTGAACCATTGGTAGATTCACGCTTGCACACTTCAGTTCAAGTTCTTATTCAAAAAGAAATATGACACGTGTAGCGATTTCGACAATTTTGTTTCTAATTGTGTTTCTTATTGAAACAAGTTTTATAAGTTCACTTCCTTCATTGTTTTCTGCGATTCCTCTTGTGTTTGTCTTGAGCATTTATTTAATTCAGCATCAAGGAATTTCAGACGGAATTGCGTGGATGATAGGTTACGGGTTTCTTATGGATTTGATGCAATTAGGCGATATTTCTTTTTCAATCATACCTATTTTCGCGGCAGTGGTCGTTGCAGTAATTACTTCAAAGCAACTTTTTTCAAATCGATCTTTCTACGGAGTTATTGCTTGTGCAATAAGTACGTATGCAACGTTTGTTTTGTTCGAAGCTTTTTTTACATCAAATAGCTGGTCAGTTTTTTTTCAAACACACGCAGAGCGACTTGGAATGCTGATTGTTGTTATTGCTATTTTATTTTCGCTTGCGCCTCATATCAGAAAAATTGTTCAAGTTATGTTTTTACCTTCACGCAACCGTTATTACTAAATGTCAAATCAATCACCACATTCTAGATTGTTCGTTTTGCAGGAGAACGGACCAATTGGAAAACTCACAGACCGAAGTGGTATTGCGATTTTCGAACAGCTTCCAAACACTCGATGTATTGGATCAGTTATTACATTATGGCGAATACGTCTTGCGCTAGTAGTATTTTTTATAATGTTAATTGTTTTTCTCGGTCGTTCAGTTCAACTGCAAATTTTTCAAGGCGATCATTTTCGAGCGCTTGCGGAATCAAATAGATATCGAACAGAACGTCTTGTTCCACAACGAGGTTTGGTATTCGATACAAATGGTATTGTACTCGCGGAAAACATTCCTTCTTTTGTTTTGACAATGACGATCGCTGATTTACCAAAAAATGAACGTGAACGGTATGAGTTATTCGATACAGTGAGCAAATTGGCCGGTGTTCAACCAACAGATTTAGATTTGTTAATGACACAATACGCAAAAAATCAAACAGAGGCTATTCCGGTAAAAAGAAATATAAATTTTGAACGCGCGATGCATTTAGCAATTGAGATTAAGAATCTTCAAGGTTTTCATTTACAAACATCAACTCTTCGTAGATATCCTCAAACAATTCCGTCACTTTCGCACTTACTTGGTTACACTGGAAAAATGACTGTAGAGGATCTTTCTATTTGGAAAGATAAAGGATATAAACCAATCGATGTTATTGGAAAAACAGGAGTTGAGCGCTCGCAAGAAGCTCTATTGCGCGGTCAACCTGGCGAGATTGTTACTGAAGTTGATGCAAGGGGTAGGGAACTATCAGTTGTTTCGCGTACTGATCCTGTTGTTGGTTCAAATTTAACTTTGACAATCGATTCTGAATTTCAAAAGTTCATTGAAACGCGACTTGAAAACACAATGCGTTCAGTTGGATCAACTAGAGGGTCGGTTGTTGTATTGAATCCAAAAAACGGTGAAGTTTACGCGCTCGTGAGTTTACCGACTTTTGATAATAATTTATTCGCGCAGGGAATTGCGGAAGACACTTATCAAAAGTTAGCTGAAGATTCTGATCTACCATTATTTTTCAGAGCAATTGCAGGTGAGTTTCCATCAGGATCGACATTCAAACCATTTGTGGCTTATGCGGCATTGGTTGAAAAAATAATTTCTGAAAACACCTCTTTTCTTTCATCAGGAGGAATACGAATAAATGAATGGTTTTTTCCTGATTGGAAAGCTGGCGGACACGGGATTACAAATGTTAGAAAGGCGCTTGCTGAATCAGTGAACACTTTTTTTTACATTATCGGCGGTGGTTTTGACCAGCTGAATGGTTTAGGTGTTGATCGGATTACGGATTACGCAAGGCGTTTTGGATTTGGAAAACCAACCGGAATTGATCTACCATCAGAAGCTGATGGATTTTTACCTTCGAAAGAATGGAAAGAAGAAGTTAAAGGAGAGCGTTGGTATGTTGGAGATACATATCATCTCGCGATCGGGCAGGGAGATTTATTAACAACACCGCTTCAAATGGCACACGCGACTGGAATTATTGCGAATAATGGTTTGGATTTTGTGCCTCATATTGTCAAAAAAATAAATGAAACTCCAAATGAAATTTCATCTCAAACGCTTGAGTCGCTTGATTCGTACGCTCTTTCTGTTGTGAGACAGGGAATGCGACAAACTGTGACTCAAGGAAGTGCGCGTTCATTATCTGGACTTCCAGTGTCTGTTGCTGGAAAAACCGGAACAGCACAAGCGCCAGGACACGAAAAGTACCACTCTTGGTTTACTGGTTTTGCTCCGTACGAGGATTCAGAAATCGCGATCGCAATCATTGTTGAAGATGGCGGCGAAAGTACAGACGCCGCAGTCCCGCTTGCAAAAGAGATTTTATATTGGTGGTTTACTGAAAGATAAAAAAATGACAAAATAAAAAACTTCCGATCGGAAGTTTTTTTGTTCTCAAAAATTTAATGTGAAAAAAGTAGTGATAGTAAAAATAAGAATGCACCAACCAAAACAATCACTGCGCCTGACGGAAGATCATATAAAAATGAAAGCGCTAAACCGAGTACAATAATCACTTCTGAAAATAATACAGCAAGGATCATGTGCGAACGAAAACTTTTTGCGTGTAAACGACTGATGGCCGGCGGAATAATAAGAAGCGCTGAAACTAGAATAATTCCCAAAATTTTTACTCCTAAAACTGTTGCGATCGCGAGCGCGATATACAGCAAAGCAGTTTGTAAACGAACAGGAATTCCGCTAACAATCGCTTGTTCTTCTGATAAAGAAAGAAACGTGAGTTGTCGTTGTGAAGAAAAAAGCCAGATCAGAATTACAATCGTTGGAATTGCAATCGTCCACAAATCCGAAATAGAAACTGACAAAATACTTCCAAAAAGAAAAGATAAAAGTTCTGGTTGAAATCCAGTTGTGAAGCTCATTAAAACAACACCAAGCGCCATTGAGGAAGTGAAGAATATTCCAATCACTGTGTCGATCGGAAGTTTTGTTTTTTGCTCAAGTATGAAAATGAGAAGCGCAAGAATTACAGCCCAAATCATTGCAATCGGTAGCGGGTTCATTCCAACCAAAATCGCAATCGCAATTCCTGCGAGAGAAGCATGCGCGATTCCTTCACCAAAAAAAGCCATGCGTCGTAAAGTTACAAACACACCAAGTGCCGCAAGAAGCACTCCAAGCAAAATACCAGCGACAAGCGCTCGTTGCATGAATGGATATTGTAGGAATTCAAACAGTTCCATATCTAATGATGTTGATGGTGAGAATAAAGCGCTGCATCTTTTTTTCCGTACAACTCTGAAAGTTTTTCTTGCGTGAGTGCTTGTTTCGGCGGTCCAAAACAAATTAGCTTTTTATTCACACAAATTACTTGGTCAACAATGCTTGAAATTACGGCGATGTCATGTGAGACAAGAATTATTGTTGTTCCATGTTGATCTCGCTGTTCTTTTAGTAGATCGTAGAATTGCTCTTCACCAACAATATCAATTCCTGTTGAAGGTTCATCCAAAATAAGAAGTGAAGGGTGATGAATTGTAGCTTGCGCGATCAAAACGCGTTGAAGCTGTCCCCCAGAAAGTGAACCAAGTGGTTTGTGAAGAATTGACGCTTCAAGACCAACTTCTTTTAGTTTCTGCGAGTATTCTTTCTTGTGAACATGAGGTCTTGGAAGATCCAGATATTCTTTCACTGTGATAGGGAAGTCTGGATCGAATCGAAATCTTTGTGGAACGTATCCGACGTGCGCGCGAATATGAGACGGATGTTCGTTTTCAATTAAGACCTCTCCTTCAGAAGAAATCAATCCAAGTATTGCGCGAATGAGCGTAGTTTTTCCAGAACCGTTTGGACCAATGACAGCCGCAATTTCACCGTGTTGCACATTAAATGAAACGTGCGACAAAATAGTTTGATGACCAAAAGCAACCGATAAATTTTTAACCTGTATCATCGGATGTTGATTATTGATTTTTTGAGATTGTTCGCGCATTTGAAATCATCATGTTTATAAACGACGTTGATTCAGTACCTCCGCCTTCTGGATCAATTGTTGCGATAGAGACGTTATTATCTTTTAGAAATGCCTCAATACCTCGCGTTGAGAACTGCGGTTCTGCATAAAGCACTCGTACTCCAGTTTCTTTTATTTTTTGTGAAAGTTCCGCGAGATATTGCGGTGTTGGTTCGCGACCAACAGTTGGTTCGAATGTTCCAGCAATGTTTAGTCCGTATGCCTCAGCAAAATAATACCACGCATCGTGAAAAGTGATGAGGTCGAGGTTTTTAACGTTTGCTAATTCTGTTTCGATTTGTTCATCCATTTTTTCAAGTTCAATTTGATAGAGCTTTTGATTTTCGCTAATTGCATCTGCTAAATTTGGAAATGTTGACATTAGAGAATCAGCAACGGTTTGTGAAATCAGGATCGCATTTTCGCCTGTTAGAAAATAATGAGGATCATTTGAACGAAGAATAACTCCATTATCAACAGTTAAAATTTTGTTCGAATTTTCAACTAAACTTTTTGCCCAATCATCTATTCCATGACCGATCATAAAAACAGTTTGAGCTTTTTTCATTTCTCGCAAAATCGTCGGAGTTGGTTCAAAAGTATGTGGGCTTGCGCCAGGAGGAAGAATTAAAACAACATTGATTTGATCTCCAGCAATGTTTTTTACAATGTCGTAAAGTGGAAAAATAGTTGTTGCAACAGTCGGCTTTTGTTCGATATTTTTATCAGTAAAGCGTGGAAAACCAAGAAACAAACCGTAAGCGGCAAGGATCAAAATGATGGCGATAAGTGAAAGTCTAAAAAATTTCATAAAATATATTGCCTGAGCTTGTCGAAGGCCGTAACTTTCTTTCGTTGTGAATAACTACATTATGACCTTATTTTCACAAAAACTCCAATTTTTGTTCGAGATCCGTGGCTGTATTTATTGACTAAATTTCTATTCCGTGTTCAAATAAATTCACGCGGAAGGCTAAAGCCTTAGGAGGGACAGTAATGTCACGAAAATCGCTACTTGGACTGGACATTGGATGTTCTTCAATCAAGTTGTGCCAGCTTGCAGAGACTGGAACTGGACTCAAGCTCGTCAAATTTGATCAGTGTATGTTGCCGCCGGAAACCATTGTTAACGGTGCACTGATGAACCATGGAACAGTCGTCGCTAAGCTTCGCGAGATAACTAAGATGAATAAGTGCGAACGCGCACGGTGCGCTGTTTCATTGTCAGGTCATTCTGTTATTGTCAAGAAGATTTCAATTCCAGAGATGACTCCTGAAGAACTGCGAGAGTCAATAATTTGGGAAGCAGAGCAGTACATTCCGTTCGACCTAAAGGATGTCAACCTCGATGTCCAAATCCTCATTCCCAAAGCTTATCAGGGACTGATGGACGTTCTGCTTGTGGCCGCGAAAAAGGATGTTGTCAATGACTACATTCATGTGGTTCAAGAAGCCGGGCTTTCCCCAGAGGTCGTGGACATTGACACGTTCGCGGTTCAGAACTCGTTCGACTTGAACTATGGCTGTCCGCCAAACGAGATTGTTGCGCTGATCAATGTTGGCGCGTCAAGCATCAACATAAATGTGATCTCGAATGGGATTACAGCATTTACGCGTGACATTTCGCTCGGCGGGTTGCTTCTGACAGAAGAGATTCTGAAGCAACTCAATGTTTCATGGGAAGAGGCCGAACACTACAAGACAGCAGACGATGATTCAATCTCTTCATCAACAGTGCTGCGAGTGGTGAGAACACTTGAGGAACGCGTTTCAGAAAATCTTGTCACGGAAATAGAGCGTACTCTTGACTTTTTTGCGGCAACGACCATCAAAGCTGACATCGCACGGATTTATTTGAGTGGTGGCGCATCCCAATCCAACGCCTTTATCAGGGCTTGTGAGCGACGATTTGGGATTGCTGTAGAGCTCGTCAATCCATTCAAGAACATCGTTGTTGATCCGCGCAATTTTGACCTCGATCTACTTCACAGAATGGAACCGTTTGCTTCAGTAGCGGTCGGACTTGCCAGAAGGTTCAATGGCGATTCAAAGATCGGAGCAAACGACGTCAGGATCAATCTTTGCCTACCTGACACGAAGTATACAGGCTTCTCACTGGGTAATCCCTTCAAACTTCCGATATCTATTAAGGTTCCTTTCACCAAGAGAACCTTAACTCTCTCGTAACAGCCGATTCTGGCTGTTTTTTTGTTTTATGCTTACTAGAAGGCAAGTGTGATAAACTATAAGTCTATGAAACATTGGGGAATTATTTTTTGTTTGTTTTTGTCCATTTTTGCAACGACGGGTGCTTTTGCGCAGGAAATTACCGAGCCAAAAGAAGTAAAAGCGACAATTATAAACATCCAGGATCAGATGTCAGACGGAAAACACTTTTATCAGTTTGAAGCAAAAAGTTCATTTGGTGAAGTGTTTAAAGTCGAGACATCTGGTTCTTATCCTGACGGTTTGTATATCACCTTAAAAAATGGTGATCGAGTAAGGTTGCGAATTGTTGAGAATCCAAATGGCTCACAAACAACTTTTTTTGATGACAAAGTCAGAACAGGATCGCTCATGTCACTTTTTTTCATTTTCGCCGCAATCACGATAGCGATCGGATTTTTTCGCGGATTATTTTCGCTTATCGGTCTTGCGTTTACATTGCTTGTTTTGTTTTGGTTTTTGTTTCCACAAATTCTAGCTGGTCGCGATCCGATTCTCATGACCGTTCTCGCTTCAATCGTGATTTTATTTGTTAACATTCATCTTTCTCACGGACTGCGAGTACGCACATTTTTTTCATTCATTGGAACAGTCGCTGGGTTATTTGTCGTTGTGATTTTAAGTTATATTTTCACTCACACGAGTTCGCTTTCCGGAGTCGGAACAGAAGAATCCATGTTGCTTTTGTGGGAAGTGAAATCAATTAAAGATCCTGTCGCGCTTTTTATTGCGGCAGTGATTCTTGGAACGGTTGGAGTTTTGGACGATGTCGCTGTAACTCAATCAGAAGTTGTTGGAGAAATGCTCGATGTTGATCCAACACTCTCGCGTAAAAATTTATTTTTTAGAGCAATGCGAGTTGGGCGACATCATATTGCTTCAACCGTAAATACGCTTGTCTTGGTGTACGCCGGCGCGGCATTGCCTATGTTTCTAATTTACTTTTCATCTTCATCAGATGTCAGTGCATTTCTTAATAATCAGGCAGTTGCTGAAGAATTTGTAAGAACAATAGTCGGAACAATATCGCTCATGTTGACTGTTCCATTTGCAACCGCGTTTGCCACAATTCCAAGGGGAAAGTATATAAAAAAATCTGTTGACATTCAGTCAAAAGAACGGTAGGTTTCATGAATACATACTATGGTTTATCTATCAAAAGAAAAATTGGAAGACTTAAAAGACGAACTTGAAAAACGATCAAGACAAACTCGCCGCGAAATAGCGGATATTATTAGTTCCGCAAAAGAACTTGGAGATTTGTCCGAGAATTTTGAATATCAGGACGCGAAAGAACAACAAGCCTTAAACGAAGCTCGAGTTGTTCAACTTGAAGACATGATTCACAATGCTGTTTTGGTTGAAAAAACATCAGGCACAGATTTAATCAATCTTGGTTGCACGTTTGTAGTTGTTGTAAATAGAATTGAAAAAACTTTTTCATTGGTTGGTTCAACAGAAGCTGATCCAGTTACAGGAAAAATTAGCAATGAATCACCACTTGGCCAAGCATTTGTTGGACACAGGGTAGGGGAGACGGTTTTGGTGAGTGTTCCAAGTGGTTCTATTGAATACAAAATTACAAAAATTTTGTAATGAATTTGATCCCATTATTATACAAAAGAGTTTCTAATGCAGTTGTTGTACCATGTTGAAAGGAACAGCGGCGACAGTCCGATGGCCTGGAAACATGGTACAACAACTGCATGAACCGATAACTTTTATTCTAATCTAACATATGATTGATGAAACACAGGCGCGACTTGCACGCCTTCAAGCAATGCGAGATGCAGGGATTGATCCTTATCCTTCAACAACTCAAAGAACAAATACAATCGCAGAGTTTCTAAAAGAATTTGAAACTTTTCAAAATTCACAACAAGATATTTCTTTGGTTGGACGAATCAGATTGATTCGAACTCACGGTGGTTTAACTTTTTGCCAGATTCAAGACGGAACAGGTCTTGTTCAAATTGTAATTCGAAAAGATCACGTTGGAGAAATTTTTTACAAACAATTTTTGCAAATGATGGATATTGGAGACTTTTTGCAATGTACTGGAAAAGCATTTGTGACAAAAAAAGGTGAGCAAAGTTTGGATGTTTTTATTTTTCAACCTCTTGCCAAAGCCCTTCTTCCGTTACCAGAAAAGTGGCATGGACTGTCTGATGTTGAAACACGTTTCCGAAAACGCTATTTGGATTTAATCATGAATAGTGAAGTGAGAGAACGTTTACTTGCTCGATCAAAAATCATTTTAGCGATTCGAAGTTTGCTTGATTCGCGTGGTTTCATCGAAGTGGAAACGCCAACACTTCAACCAGTTTATGGCGGTGGATTCGCCAGACCATTCAAAACGCATCACAACGCGCTCGATGCTGATTTTTTTCTTAGAATTTCAGATGAGATGTATCTTAAACGTTTGATTGTCGGAGGTTTTGAAAAAGTGTACGAAATTACAAAAGTGTTTCGAAATGAAGGAATTGACCGCGATCACAATCCTGAATTTACAATGTTTGAAGCGCAGATCGCATATCAAAATTATTTGTATGGTATGGATTTGTTCGAAGAAATTTTTGAATTCGCGGTAAAACAAGCGATTGGCGCGACAAGTGTTTTGCATGGCGAGACAACAATAGAACTCGCGCGTCCATGGAAAAGAATGAAACTAATTGAAGCAGTTGAAAAAATCGGCGGTCTTGAATCAAACGCATGGGATAATGAAAAAAAAGCAAGAGAAGAATTAAAAAAGAAACTTCCAAAGTCTCAATATGAAATTATTGATCAAATGCAAACTGTTGGCGAACTATTGGCTTTTGCGTTTGAAGAACTTGTAGAAGAAAAACTTATTCAACCAACAATTATTTACGATTATCCTGTTGAAGTTTCTCCACTCGCGAAAAAATGTGCTGATCCAAAATTTGTTGAACGGTTTGAAGCTTTCGCGCTCGGAAGCGAAATTGGAAATAACTATTCTGAACTTAATGATCCAATTGATCTTGAAAAACGATTTATCGCTGAAAAAGTTCGTGAAAAAGCTGGTTTTGAAGAAGCCCATCAAACTGATGAAGATTATTTGGAAGCTATCAAACATGGAATGCCACCAGTTTGCGGGCTTGGAATTGGAGTTGATCGCATGGTAATGCTTTTGACTGGGGCAGAGAATATCAAAGAGGTAATTCTGTTTCCAACGTTGCGTCCGGAAATAAAATAATATGAACAGGCGCGTGCTTGTATTTGGAACATTTGACGGGCTTCATGCCGGGCATTTGTTTTTTTTAAAACAAACAAAAAGGGAAGGGGATTTATTGTTTGTTTCAGTGGCGAGAGATTCACATGTTCGTGAATTAAAAAATAAGTCTCCAAAAAATAATGAACAACAACGCCTTAAGACGATTCAACAAAGAGAAGAAGTTGAAAATGCAGAATTGTCAGATGAAAGACTTGGGAGCTTTGATATAATTAATCGCATTGCTCCCGACACAATCATTTTAGGTTATGATCAAAAAGATTTGGAATCAAGTTTAAAAAAATGGTTGATCGATAACAAAAGAGAAATTCCAATCAAGTTTATTAAACAGTTGAAAGATGGCGAATATGGAAAGAACATGGGTTGAAATTGACGAGCAAGCAATTATTTCAAACATAAAAACTTTGCGCGCCTTGTCGCAAGGAGCGCGTTTTTGCGCGATTGTAAAAGCTAATGCATACGGCCATGGAATGAAAGAAGTCGCACAAATCGCGGCGCGTGTTGGTGTGCAATCTTTTGGTGTTGATAATTTAGATGAGGCATTGATTCTACGTGAGTTATTACCAAACGCTCAAATCATTGTTCTTGGATATGTAATGCAACTTCAGTTTCCTGAAGCAGTTAGAAGTGGAATTGAGCTTACTCTTTCTGATCGAGAAGATATTGAACAGTTGGAACGAGTGGCAGCTGCGACAGCATCAACAGCTCAAATTCACGTTAAAATCGAAACTGGTACGTCAAGAAGAGGTGTATTGATGGAAGAATTGGTGGATTTTCTTCTTGAAATCAAACGAAGTCCTCATGTTTCGATTTGTGGAATTTCAACTCACTTTGCAAGCATTGAAGACACGGGAAATGCGGAATTCGCTTCACTTCAATTTTCACGATTTTCAGATGCTCTGAAAGAATTTCAAAATCACGATTTTAATCCTCCTTACGTCCACTGTGCTTGTACTGCCGCGATCCTTCTCTATCCTGTGACACATGGAACACTTGTAAGGGCAGGAATTGGTCTTTATGGAATTTGGCCTTCGGAATTGACAGAACAAACAATGCGCAAACAAAACATCTCGTGTGAATTGCGACCTGCGCTCAAATGGAAAACACGAATTGCTCAAGTTAAGTCTTTTCCGATTGGAACACCAATCGGTTATGGATCAACGGAGAAATTAAAACAACGAAGTCGTATCGCTATTCTTCCTGTTGGTTATTGGGACGGCTATGATCGATCCTTGTCTTCTATTGGCGAAGTTCTCGTCGGTGGTTATAGATGTAAAGTTATGGGAAGAGTTTGTATGAACATGATGATGATTGACGTGTCGTCAGTTCCAACAGTTGAAAAAGAGCAAGTTGTTACATTACTTGGAATTGATGGAAGACATGAAATTAGCGCGGCTGAAGTTGCAAGGAAAATTCAAACCATACCTTACGAAGTTGTCACGCGAATAAATCCACTCCTACCAAGAATTGTGCTTTTGTAATATGAGACGTCGAAATTTTTTTAGAAAAACTCAACAAAAAAAATATGCGTCTCGATCATTTCGAAACCCATATTTTCGCGAACGAGTCGACAAACGTCCAATTATGATTCTGACAGGGGTTTTAATTACGTTTTTGATGATTCTTATAGGTCTATTTATTCTTTTTCTTAACCCATCTTTACAAATAAACGAAATTCATGTAAGCGGGATTGAGACGATTGATAAAACGGAATTCGATGACGTTTTGCGGTCGTACACTGGCAAGCGAGTGTTTATATTTTTTCCGCGTCAAAACAGATACTTATTTGACCAGGACGAACTTGTTGAATATCTAAAAGGGAGATTCACATTGCTAGATGCGCACGTTTCAAGAATCAAAAATAGAGTTGAAATTCAAATAGTTGAACGAACTTCATTTTTAATCTGGCAAACCAAGGGACAATCGTTTGTGGTTGATTTGGATGGAGTTGTAATACGTATTGATAATGACGACCTCCTATCTTTATTACCAATCTTTGTTGATAGAAGTAATGGTGAAATTAAAATCGGCGATTCAGTTCTTACTGCTGAAGAAATCTCTTCAGTATTTAGATTTGGCGAGCATCTTAAAGCGCAAAATATTTCTTATACGCAAGTTGAGTTTGATCGTCTAGCAGGGAAGTGGACTGGGCTACTCACGACAGATGGTTATCGAATCTTGTTTGATGTGACAGGAGACATTGACGCGCAGGCACAAAGACTTGAACTGATTAGAAAAGAAAAAATAAAAGACGTATCTAAGCTTGAGTACATTGATTTGAGATTTGGAGATCATGTGTATTATAAGTGAGAAGAAAGAAGCTAGAAGCAAGTAGGTGTGTCGTAAAATAAAAAAGATCATTCGTAAATAATCTTGAAAGAGAAGTAATGAATAGTCGAAATAGAATAACTTTAAGCTAATTTTTGTGATCACTAATCAGTGTCGTAAAAATTAGCGCCATCTTATACGACACATAAGTTAATAAAGGGCTTTTCGTGCGTAATTAACTTATGTGTCGTATAAGATTTATTGTGCGACGCCACCAATTCATCCAAACACGTTCGTGAGGTATAGAGTAAGCAGTAAAATAGCCCCCATAAAGAAGAAAGCAAGCCCAATAAGCACAAGTGCGTTTACAACAACATCATCCCCCATGGCACCTTTAATAACGTAAAAACTCACGAAGACAAATGCTAAAGTTGGCCCAAGAACAAATAACCATCCAATAGCTGTAAGAATTGTTTCCAGCATATTTATTTATTGAAGATATTCTAGTGGGTCGGTTGGTATACCATCTTTACGCACTTCAAAATGAAGGTGCGGTCCTGTTGAAAGACCAGTGCTCCCCACTGCTCCTATAATTTGTCCACGAGCAACAAATTCATCTGCTTTTACATCAATTCGTGAAAGATGAGCGTAAAGCGTTGATAATCCATTTGAATGAATAATCATGACATAGTTTCCATACAATCGTCCTTTTTTAGCCCATGCAACATAACCTGCCGCGGCTGAACCAACCCCTGTTCCCTTTGGAGCTGGAATATCAATCCCAGAATGTTCAAAAAGATGACGATATGGATAAGTTGGGTCATGAAAATATACTGACAGTCCTTTTGGTGGATCAAATGGCCACGACATCACGGAACTATCTCCTGCTTTATCTGAAGCATTCAACTTCCCTTCTATTTCTTTTTGCAAAGCAGAAATTTGTTGTGTGATGTATTGTTCTTCTTCTTTTGATTGTTGCAGTAACAAACGAAACTGATTTTCAGAATTTTGTGTTTCAGTGATAAGTATTTCTTGAGACTTTACTTCTTCTTCAAGTTGATCCTGTTCATACTCTAGCGTAAGACTCATTTCTTGCATTTGATTTTTCTTTGTTTGTTCAACATCGCGCTTAGATTTTACAGCTTCTTTTGACTGCTTTGTCTTTTCGAGAGTTTGTTTTAGATCTTGATTGATTGTTTCAAGAGCTTGAACTTCATCAAAAAGTTGAGATAAAGAATCTGATCCAAAAAAAAGTCTAAGTGGCAGATCTTGATCTCTAACTTGAATTTTTTGCAAGACTGCCACCAGAAGTTGTCTGTCTTTCTGCAATGTTTGTTCAAGTGAAGTCAATTGTTCATTCAATAATGAAATTTCAGAGTTTACAAGATCAATACTTGCTTCGGTTTCCTCGATTTCAAGCTTGGTTTTGGCAATTCTATTATCAAGTAGATCAAGTTCAACTGACAACGATGCTTTTTGTGCCTGTTTTTGTTCTATCTTTTTTTTATATTCCTCAATTCTATCGTTGATCTGGTCAATGTTTTGTTTTTTCCCCGCAATCTTATCGTTTAGAGCCCCAATCTCTGATTCATCGTTATATTCTTGCGCAAAAACAAACACCCCAAGAGGTTGCAAAGCAAAAAATAAAACAAATATACTAAGAAAGAAATTTAATCGCATGTTCAATATGCTTTAAAGATTCCTGTTTTTGAAGTACCCACAGCAGTTCAAATGGGCTTGGTGATCGTTCTGCGCCTGAAAGTGAAACACGAAGCGGCCATAAAACATTTCCATTTTCCAGCTCGTTATCTTTAATATACCTCGCAACGGCAGATTCGATCAATTGAAGGTTGTTGAAGACAGAGTCATCGAGTGAAGATATAAATTCAAAAATATTTTTCAATTGCAATTTCGCGTCTTCACTGTCTGATTTTTTCCATACCAACATTTCTTTTTCATAAGCAGGTGTTGATAGATAAGAATCAACAACCGTTGATATATCAGACAACAAATTTATCCGTGTTTTTTCAATTACGCAGATGCGTCGCAAAATATCGTCGCCAACTTCCCCCTTCAAAAATGGCTTAACTTTGGCGACAAAAGTTTCATCTGAAAGCATTTTTATGTACTGACCATTCATCCACAGGAGTTTGTTGACATCAAAGACCGCTCCGCTCTTGTTAATTTTTGTAAGATCGAAGTGTTCGATAAATTCTTCGCGCGTATATATTTCCCTATCAGCTGTTGGATTGAAACCTAGAAGCGAAACAAAATTTTCAAGCGCCTCTTCCAAAAATCCTTTTGCAAGATAATCTTCAACAGCAACATCTCCTTGCCGTTTTGAAAGCTTTGTTTTATCAGGATTCAAAATCAATGGAAGATGAGCAAACACCGGCAAAGGAAAACCAAACCATTTGTAAAGCATGCTGTGTTTTGGAACTGATGAGATCCACTCTTCCCCCCGTATAATATGAGTCACGCCCATCAGATTGTCATCAACAACAACTGCCAGATGATAAGTTGGGAAACCATCCGCTTTAAGAAGCACTTGATCATCAATCTCTTGATTGTCAATCGTAATATCGCCTCGAATTTCATCGTGAAATGTTGTCTTCCCTTCTTCGATTTTCATTCGTACAACATTTGATTCGCCTGATTGTAATTTTGCTTGAATTTCTTCTAAAGATAACTTTAAACAATTGCGATCGTATTTTGTTGTTTGTTTAATTGCTTGTTGTTGTTCACGCAATTCAGAAAGACGTTCTTTTGAACAAAAACAATAATACGCATGGCCTGAATCGACTAACTGTTTTGCGAATTTTTTATAAATTTCAAGACGCGCAGATTGAACATAAGGTCCGTTCTTTCCTTTTTCAATAAGTTTACTATTTTCAACAACAGGACCTTCATCATAATCAATTTTCATTCGATCAAGAGTTCCGACAAGTGACTCAACAGCGCCTTCGACATATCGCTCTCGATCGGTATCTTCAATGCGCAAAAGAAATGTGCCATTGTGTTTTTTTGCGTAAAAATAATTATAGAGCGCTGTTCTAAGCGATCCGACATGCAAATATCCAGTTGGAGACGGCGGAAAACGGGTTTTAACATTCATACTTTATTTGTGTGGCTTCAGTTTATCCCAAATAACAAGCGATGGAAAGACGACGACAGCATTGAATATTCTGCCAATGCGTTTTGGTTCAATTATAACTCTCCAAAGCCATTCAAGCCCATTTCTGCGCATCCAGAATGGTGCTCTTTTAAGACGACCGGAGATTGTGTCCAACGCTCCTCCAACTCCGATAACTATATTTAGTGAAGGAATTTTTTTACTAACCTCAAAAATAAATCTCTCCTGTTTTCCAAAAGAGAGCGCGACAGCAAGAACATTCGGCTTTGACCTGTTTATTTCATTGATAAGTTCATCTGGAATTGAAACAGCTTCAGAATTTCCAAGAACAAAACTCGGATCAATAGAAACAACTTGAAGATTTTGAAATTGTTTTTTTAACGCGTCCGCCGCGGATTGAGATACAAAATTTTTTCCTCCTAACAAAACCAATTTTTTATTTGTCTTTGCACAGATTTCAGTTAATAAGAGCAAAGTATCAATTCCTGTTTGACGATGCTTAAGATGTTTATCTGAAAGCGCCGCAATTGCAAATTGCACACCAACACCATCAGCAAGCGAGAGATCACTTTGGTTCAACAAGTTTTTAAAACCAGAGTTGGCTCGCGCTCTTAAAAGAAATTCTGGGTTTGGAGTGAAAATTGTTTTTGCTTGTGTTTCATTAAGCCATTTCAAAAACAAATCAGTCATTTCATTTGTTGAAATATCATCAAAATGCACTCCAAAAATGCTGTGTCGTTCTAACATAATCTATCGTATTTTGTCTTTGAATGTTACTATTAAAGCATATTACTATGCTTTACCTAAAAAATCTTCTTTGCCATGGCTTGACAAACCAACTCTAGCACTCTAGCATGATGAGTGCCAAAATATGCTTCCAAATAATTTTACCTTAAAATCTCAAGAGGCTTTACAACGCGCTCACAATATTGCTGTTGAAAGAGGCCAACAAGCGCTTGAGCCGATTCATCTTCTTGCGTCACTTCTCACTCAAGATGATGGAGTTATATCTGCTGTAATTGATAAAGTGACACAAATGAAAGAAGAACTTCAGCACGACGTTGACGAAATTTTGAATTCTCTTCCCTCTTCAACAGAAGCAATGCCAAGTCACGGCGGAATGGCTCAAATTTACATGAGCCAACAAATGGCAAATGTTTTGGCAAACGCTCATAAAATTTCAAAACAATTCAAAGACGATTACATTTCAACTGAACATTTACTGCTCGGACTTTTATCAAACAAAGCGATCGCGCGTTTGCTTTTAAATTATCAAATCAATGAGGAAACTGTCATGCGCGCGTTAAAAGACATTCGTGGCTCTCAACGAGTTGACACACAAGAACCAGAATCCAGATATCAAGTTTTGCAAAAGTATGGAATTGATTTAACTGAATCAGCTCGCGCTGGTGAGCTTGATCCAATAATTGGACGAGACAATGAAATTCGCCGCATCATGCAAGTTCTTTCTCGTCGGACAAAAAATAATCCAGTTCTTATCGGTGAAGCTGGAGTCGGAAAAACAGCTATTGTTGAAGGTCTTGCTCAACGAATCGTTTCTGGTGATGTTCCAGAATTACTCAAAGACAAATCAGTAATCATGCTTGATATTGGCGCAATGGTTGCTGGAACAAAATTCAGAGGCGAATTTGAAGATCGTTTGAAAGCTGTGATAAAAGAAATCGAAAATTCAAATGGAAAGATTATTTTGTTTATTGACGAACTTCACACTTTAGTCGGAACAGGAACAACAGAAGGAGGATCGCTTGACGCGTCAAACATGCTCAAGCCAGCGCTTGCTCGAGGAAAATTACGCGCAGTTGGGGCAACAACTCTAAAAGAATATCAAAAGTATATTGAAAGAGATCCGGCGCTTGAACGAAGATTTCAACCTGTGATTGTTGATGAACCGTCAATTGATGACACAATTGCGATTTTGCGCGGAATCAAAGAAAAATATGAAGTTCATCATGGAGTTCGAATTTCTGATTCAGCAATTCTCGCCGCGGCGCAACTTTCAGCACGATATATTACAGAACGCCATTTACCAGACAAAGCGGTTGATTTGATTGATGAAGCCGCCTCGGCACTACGAATGCAAATTGATTCAATGCCGGAAGAACTTGATGTTCTAAAACGCGACATTATGCGTTTGGAAATTGAACAGCGCGCTCTTCAAAAAGAAGAAGATAAGGAATCAAAAAAGCGGTTGAAAGAAATTGAAAAACAATTGGCTGATCTGCAAGAGCAGGCCGGCGCGCTTGAAGGCCGTTGGAAAAATGAAAAAGAAAAAATTACAACACTGCAAGAAATCAAAGCCAACATTGATCGTCTTCGAGCACGCGCTGAAATGGAAGAACGCAAAGGTGATTTGGAAAAAGTCGCTGAAATTCGATATTCAAAAATCCCTTCTGAAGAAAAACGTTTAAAAAATACTGAACAACAACTTTCGAAAATCCAAAAAGAGCGCGGCTTGTTAAAGGAAGTAATTGATGAGGAAGATGTCGCGACTGTTGTTTCGAGATGGACCCATATCCCTGTCTCAAAAATGCTTGAGTCTGAAATGGAGAAGCTTTCCAGAATGGAGGACGAGCTTTCAAGGCGTGTTGTGGGGCAACAAGAGGCTATTAGCGCTGTTTCAAACGCTTTAAGGCGTTCTAGGGCTGGAATTGGCGAGGAAAGCCGTCCAATCGGGTCTTTTATTTTCCTTGGACCAACAGGCGTTGGAAAAACAGAATTAGCACGAGCTTTGGCTTCATTCTTGTTTAATGATGAAACCTCGCTTATTCGTCTGGACATGTCTGAATACATGGAAAAACACGGGACAGCTAAAATGATTGGTTCACCTCCAGGATACGTCGGGTATGAAGAAGGCGGTCAGCTAACTGAAATGATCCGAAGAAAACCTTACAGTGTTGTATTGTTTGATGAAATTGAAAAAGCGCATCCAGATACATTTAATTTACTTTTGCAGATTTTGGAAGATGGAAGACTTACTGATGCAAAGGGTCGTGTTGTGAATTTCAAAAACACAATCATTATCATGACAAGCAATATCGGTTCCGATATGATCTTGAGTTCTGGAACAGCAAAAGAGCAAATGGGTTTTGAAACAGATCGTTCTGAAACTAGCGAAGACGATGAAATGAAAAAACGAATCATGGGACTTTTGAAAGATCATTTCAGACCGGAATTTTTGAATCGTGTTGATGACATTATCGTTTTTCATTCTCTCTCACAAAAACAAATTGGAGAAATTGTTGAACGACAATTACAAATTGTTTTCCATCGTTTACAAAAACAACGTTCAATAAATATTTCAATAGCACCGGCGGCGAAGGATTTATTGGCAGAGCGTGGTTTTGATCCTTCTTATGGTGCGAGACCTCTCAAACGTCTGATTCAATCCTTGATTCTAGATCCGCTTGCTCTCGAAATTGTAAAAGGTGAGATCCCAGAAGGATCAAATGTTTCTGTATCTGTGGAAAACGGCGAGATCAACATTCAAAAAGAAGTTAGAAAAGAAAGAAAACTGGCCAAAACCTCTGCTTAGCGTTATTATAGACGCATGCGACTGCCAGATTTTTTAGGTAAAAATATCCTGATATTGATTGTGATTTTCCTTGCATTACCGCAGGGTATTTTTGCTTCAGAAATCAATTCCTCAACCGAAATTGATTTGGATTATTTGGCTTCTGATGATCAAATGTTGGATACATTTGCAACAACAAAACCAGAACTTGAATCACTACTCTCTCGAGGCGCTCTAAATAGTTTGAAGTTCACGGATATTTTTGGTGTTCAAAAAAAAGCATCTGAGATAATTTGGGATTACGCGCAAAAATTTTCTTTAAACCCACGATTTATTACCGTACTTTTGCAACGAGAACAAAGTTTGATTGAGGACACAAGCCCGTCAACTGATCAACTCAATTGGGCTATGGGATATGCGATTTGTGATTCGTGTTCAAAATCAGATCCGCTTTTACAAAAATTTAGTGGCTTTGCGAATCAAATTTATTATGCCGCAAAACGAATTCGCGAGTCATATCTTTCTGATCTTGAGAATAGAGGATTTACTGAAAGTGGAATTGGTCCCGGAAGAGAAGTTATTATAGATGGTATTGAAGTGATTCCTCAAAATTTTGCAACTTCTGTTTTGTACACTTACACTCCACATTTAAATGGAAACAAAAATTTCGCAAAAATCTGGGATAGATGGTTTAACAATCGGCACGTTGATGGCTCACTTCTTCAAGATAAATCATCAGGTGGAATTTGGCTTATTCAAAACAATGTGCGCAGACCAATAACATCCAAAGCGGCATTTGCATCAAGATTCAATCAAAACAATGTTGTTCAGGTCGGTCCAAGCACACTTGAAATGTATGAGATTGGCGCTCCGATTCAATTTCCAAACTATTCACTTTTACGATCTCCAAGAGGAACAGTATATTTAATCGTTGATGACAATCGTCGTGGGTTCAAATCTCAAGAAGCTTTTCGAGCGCTCGGATTTTCACCAGATGAAATTATTGATGTGACATGGGAAGATCTAAACGCTTATGAAGAAGGCGAACCAATCAATACCCAAGCTGTTTATCCAAAAGGAACACTTTTGCAGAACAACCAGACAGGAGGCGTGTTCTTTGTTCAAAACGGAATAAAGCATCCGATCATGTCAAAGGAAATCTTACTAGCAAATTTTCCTTCTTCAACAATCACACAAGTTAAACCAGACGATTTAAATGCGTACGAAATAGGAGATCCATTATTATTTCCAGATGGAACATTAATTGCCATGCGTGAGTCTCCTGAAATTTATGTCATTTCAGATAAGACCCGACACTACATCCAAGACGAGGCAACTTTCATAACATTTGGATGGAAGTGGAATCAAATAGTTTGGACAAACGAGAGATCAATCCAATTGCATTCATTAGCTGAACCCATTGATACTTCGATTGAAACTTCTGAAGTTGACATGGCATCACAATAAATATGATTTGTTTCGCCGCGTTCACACCGCACTCCCCTCTTCTTATTGATTCGATTGGAAAAGAGAACATAAAACAATTGACCCAAACAAAAGAGGCAATGAAAAAATTATCAGATGAACTAAAATCAAGTCATCCTGATGTCATTTTAGTTGTTTCTTCTCACAGCTTCATGCACGAAAATGCATTTACTCTAAATCTTCACGATCAGTACGTTGTTGAGTTTCATGAATTTGGTGATCTTTCAACATCAATGGAATTCGAACCAGATCTAGAATTAGTTTCTTCTATTCAGAGCGAAGCAAAAAAACATTCAGTTCCATTTATGCTTGAATCTCACGCGTCATTAGATTATGGATGTGGAGTTCCACTCTTTCTTCTTAGCGACGAGATTAAACCACGACTCGTTCCAGTTTCATATAGTGGAACAGATCGAAAACAACATGTTGCTTTCGGCCGGATGTTGAATGATGTAATTCAACAAAGCCACAAGAGAATCGCGGTCATTGCATCAGGTGATTTGTCTCACAGTCTTTCAAGTGAAGCACCAATGGGATTTCATCCGGAAGGAAAAGAATTTGACGACATGATGATTCGTGCTGTTGAACAGAAATCGATTTCAAAATTACTTTCGTTTGACGAAGATCAAATTGAAAAAGCGTCAGAGTGCGCCATTCGTCCATTGCTGATCCTATTCGGAATAATTGATCAACTGAAAGTCCGTTCAGAGAATTTGTCTTATGAATCACCTTTTGGCGTTGGATATTTGGTCGCGCAATTTCACTTACTATGATCGCGGAAGTTTATCCACTTCGCAGAATGCCGCGAAAGTTTAGCCATTTTGACTATTCAGTTCCAAATGAAATATCGCTTGAGCGTGGGAACTTTGTTTTAATTCCGTTTAAATCAAACCAATGCTTGGGAATTGTTAAGCGAGTCAAGGACAAAGCGCTAAGAGGAATTGTTCTTAAAAACGTTTCATCTGTTTTTGGGGAAATTAAATTGAGAGATGAAGAACTCTCATTTTTTGAATCAATTGCAAAATTAATTTCACAATCTGTTCCAACACTTCTTTATACGGCATTCCCTCGCCCAGCAAAACAGTCACGCGAGAAATCGAACAACACATTTGTAACCACACAGCTAACAGTTCCAAATCAAGAAAGCGCAACAATTGTCAGACTTGCAAATGCAATGACAGGAAGACGTTCTGGATTTATACAAACTTTGGATTTAAGGCGAACTTGCGCGGTCATCGCGAGATTTTTGTATGAAAAACCAAAACAAAAAATTGTTATTCTGTGTCCAAATGTTCGTGACGCGAGAATCGTGGCAAAATATCTCGGATCATTTTCTCCACTCATCGTGACTGGAGAAGAATCAAATAACGAAAGATTTTCGTCTTGGAAATCTTACAGAGAAAATCCAAATGGTTTACTTATAACTACAAGAGCTGGTGTATTTTTTTGTGACTCTCCTACAACAACTCTTATCGTTGTGAGATCAGGACATCAAAATCACGTCGAACATAGACGCAATCCAAGAATTGACGCGAGAGAAATTGCGTTTTTATTTTCACAAAAGTTCACGACTCAATTATTTTTTTTCGATGTGTTACCAAGAGTTGAAGATGTTTTTAGATTTAAGGAAGAAAATATTTTGCTATTCAATACTGAACAAGAAGTTAAATTTGTACGTCCATCAATTGAAAAAACTGTTTCAGATCATGTTGCAATTGTGTCATCAACAATTCAAGAAATTTCTGAGACAATCGAGCAACAAGGACGTGTTCTTGTTATATTAAACAAGAAAGGTTACGCATGGAGGCTTCGTTGCGCAGAGTGTGGTCACATATTTGTATGCTCAAAATGCGGTCATCTAGTTCGTGTTGATGAACAAACTTTGACGTGCATCAATTGTGATACAATCGATCCGATACCATTACGTTGCGATTCGTGTCGCTCATCAAAAATTGAATTTCGTGGTTTTGGAAGCGGAAGGATAATTGAAATACTGAAAAAAAATTTCTTAACCTCTTCTATACAACTCGTTGATGTTCAAAATAAGAACTTCGATCCAAGTGTTAATATCACACTTGCAACACGTGCTTTTATTGAAAATTATTTTGATCCATCGCAAGACAACCTTTTTCAATGTGTTGTATATTTAGACGCTGATCTACCATTATTTTCTCCAAATTTTAGAAGCGCTGAACAGGCTTCGATATATTTTTATGAGTGGATGGGTTTGGCACGAGCTAATCACGCAAAATTCATAGTACAAACAGAGGAACAAGGTTTTTTCGATCAATATCTTCGTGATCCAATACAAGCATTCACAGAAGAAAAAGCAAGAAGAGAGTCATTTAATCAACCTCCGTTTGAACAATGGATTCAAATCAAAGTACGCGAAACAGAAGATAAAAAACGTGAATTACAAATGGATATTCTTAAGCAGGAGCTTGAAAACTTATCTGGCGTTCGAGTAACATCAGATTTTGTAATTCGAGTTCCGTTTTCACAGACTGATAAAGTAAGAGCAGTGCTTGATGGCTTAAACGACAACTTTCTTATTGACACAAACGCCTTTTCATGACAAAATACTTTACCAATATGAAAACACAGGTTCTAACACTCCCAAATGAAACACTGCGAAAACTATCGCAAATGGTTGAAATTGATCAAATAAAAAGTGAATCAACATTAAAGCTGATCGAGGACTTAAAGGAAACAATGAAAGAGGAAAACGGAGTAGGAATTGCGGCTCCTCAAATTGGCGTTAGAAAACAAATTATAATTATTGAAACTGAATCTGGTCCAAAAGCATTTTTCAATCCTACAATTGTCAAACACTCGCTGAGAAAAGTCGAAAGTGAAGAAGGTTGTTTGTCAGTTCCGGGTGTGTTTGGAATTGTGCGAAGATACAGAGGGGTCATTGTCCAAGCTTATGATGAGAACGGGGTTCAAGTTTTAATTGAGTCAAAGGGTTTTCCAGCTATTGTATTTCAACACGAGATTGATCATTTGAATGGAATTCTTTTTATAGATAAAGCAATAAGATTCACGGATCACAAAAATATATAACATGAAAATTATTTTTTTTGGTACACCTGCATTTGCAGTTCCGTTTTTAAATGCTCTTATCAGCGAGAGTGGATTTGAGGTTGTGTGTGTCGTAACTCAATCAGATAAACCATCTGGACGTGGAGGAAAAATCGCGCTACCTGAAGTAAAGATTTTTGCTGATCAAAAGAAAATTCAAGTACACCAGTTTCCAAGTTTAAAAAAACCTGAAGTAGTTGAAATACTTTCATCCTTTAATGCAGATATTTTTGTTGTTGTTGCGTATGGAAAAATAATTCCGAGCTCAATTTTAAGCATTCCGTCCAAGGGTGTTGTAAATGTTCATCCTTCACTTTTACCAAAATACAGAGGCCCTTCACCAATGCAGTCAGCAATTTTGAATGGAGATAAAAAAACAGGAATTTCAATCATGTTGTTGGATGAAGGAATGGATACTGGCCCAATTCTAGCGCAAAAGACCATTGAATTATCTGGAAACGAAACAGCAAGAACGCTTGAATCAAAGATTCATTCAATTGGACCTAAATTTTTGTGTGAAATTTTGAAGTCTTACGAAAAAGGAAGTTCTGCTCCTTCTGTCCAAAACAATCAAGAAGCGAGTATAACGCGACTTATATCAAAAGAAGATGGTAAAATTAATTGGAACGCTGACGCAAAGAGTATTGAAAGGATGGTTCGTGCTTATATCGAATGGCCAACAGCTTGGACAACAATAAAAATCAAAGGAGGAAAAGTTCGAATAAAAATTCTAGAGGCAAAAGTTGCGCAAAAAAATTTTGGAAAAACAAATGGGATGTTATGTGAAGACCAAGGCAGACTTTTTGTTGCGATCAATTCCGAAGCCTTGGAACTAATTACTCTTCAACCCGAAGGGAAAGCGCAGATGAAGGCGCAGGCATTTCTTGCTGGACGGAAAGATTGGATTGGAAAGATTTTTGAATAGCTAAAGATTTGAATTCTTTTGGAATAAAAATTATCGTAAAGAGAATAAAGCCCAAACCAATTGGATGATTTAGATACGGAGAAAACATATGAGTTGCAAACAGAAATACAAGACCACAAATCAGTCCAATTGAGATCCAAGAGTGATCGGATTTCAAAAGCGTCATCAGGCGCTTGTTTATATATACAAATAAAAACAAAAATCCAACAGGACCAAGTATTCCCATTTTCAACCACAACTCCAACCAGCCCCATTCCATTGCATACGTAGACCATTTTCCATCTGAACGAATTTCTCTAGCTCTTGGATCATCAGTCTCAAAAGTGACCTCTTTTCCAAATCCATTTCCAATTATTGGATTTAACGAGATTGTTTGTAACATTGGATCAAGTAATTTCCATCGACTAGAAATCGCAACGTCCTCATCTTGAGTAAAACGTTTCACAAACAAATCAGACAAATCACTTCCTCCAACGCGTTGAGTTGGAAATGGGAACAAAACGATAATTAAAATAAAGAACACTGATAAAACGACAGAGCTCAAGAGACAAATTAAATAAGATTTCAATCTTATTTCTTTTTTAAAATACCGATACAATATAAACACAAAAACAAAAAGTGCAAAAATTATTCCAATCCAAAAACTTCTTGATAAACTTAATATAAGAGTCGCAAACACGGCGCCCAACAAGACTGTTGATTGAACAGTTTCGCGCTTCGATTGAATTTTGGGAATCAGCGCCAGTATAAAGGCTCCAAATACCAATGCAAAAAATTGAGTTTGAATGAAAACACGATAAAGCGATCCTCCGAGATTTGTTATTTCTGCTAAACGAACATCTCTAAGAAAAATATAGCTTGCTTTGATCAATGGTTCAGTAACGTGCGTGAAAAAATATAGTATAAAAAATGATAATAAAATATTCCACACGGCCCCAGCCGCGAAAGCTTGAAGAAATTGTCTTTTGGTTTTTGATTCCCAATTTATCGAAAGAATCGGGAATACGTACAACAAATAAAAATACGCGTTTCCGTCTTTGAAGACATTTAACACATCATTTGAAATGAAACCATTTATAAAACCGATTGCAATCGCGGCTCCTAATACTCCAAAGACATAAATATTTTTTGATTCAACAAATGGATTCTTTTTTGTTTTGATTAGATAAATAAAATAACCAATAAAAAAACCAACAAAAACCATCATTCTTACAGAGATGTCAAATGACAATATTTCTGTTGATATTAGCTGACCATGAGGGCTAGAAAAAAGTTCCAAAAAAACACCAAGAAGACCAAATACCGGATTATACGCCGTAAAAAAAATCATGATCAAAGCAATGATAAGCAAAAAAATTTCCGCTCCACCAATAAAATAAGAAAATAATGAAATCAAAAACAAAAATGATAAAGCGCAAAGTGAGAAATAGAATGTTTTGCCAAAGAATTGATCAGCCATACAATTCAGTTAAGGAAGTTGTCGTATCATGTTGCAGGGAACAGCGGCGAAGAGTCCACCCACGTATTATATCGGTTTTAATACAGAAGCAATAACGCTAAATAACCAAAAAACTGGCTCCAGCAAGGTGAAAAATGAACCAATTACAATTCCAAAATGTTTTCGCATATACCTTCGTACGCTTTTGCGAAACATGTTTTGTTTTTTTAGAGTTCCAACTCGATCAAAGCTACTTCCCTTTTTGTGTTTAGCTTCAATATATGAAAAATAGTGAACACGAAATCCAGCATCTTTTGCGCGTTTGCAATAATCAACTTCTTCATACCACATGAAAAAATCATCATCCAGAAGTCCAATTCGATCGATCAAAGATCTTCTTATGCAAAAAAACGCACCCATGACCTGATCAACGTCAGCATCTTTTGAGTAATCAAAATCATCCATTCTCCAGTTTGAAACTGCTCGAAACGATGGAATCAAATGATGAACTTTAAACAAAAGAGCCAGCTGATCAGTTGGCGTTGGAAAACGCCACACGCATTTTTGTTGTGTTCCATCCAAATTTTTTAGCGAAACACCACCGATACCAATATCAGTTTCTTTGTTCATTACATCATTTATTTTTGAAAGCGAATCTTGTGTAAAAATGATGTCAGGATTTATTAAAACAATATAATCTCCGTGCGCTGATTTAATTCCTAAATTACATCCTCCTGCAAAACCAAGATTTACATTACTATGAATAATTCGTACACTTGGAAAACGCGTCGCGATCCCTGAGAGATCATCGCCTGAATTGTTTTCAACAACAATTACTTCGACTTCATTAGGTTTATGAAATACAAAAAGACTATCCAACATTCTTTCGAGATAATCCGATGTTTTGTAATTTACAGTAATTGTGGA
>Ga0209417_1002469_pt1 | contig 28148 bp, 18 predicted proteins | sample RifGroF2_FD_184002 | JGI IMG/M metagenome (GOLD analysis project Ga0209417, IMG submission 184002) | Groundwater microbial communities from Rifle, Colorado, USA - Groundwater F2 (SPAdes) (version 2) | ecosystem: Environmental > Aquatic > Deep subsurface > Groundwater | place: Rifle, Colorado... | reverse complement strand
GGGAACGTAATACGCATACTTATAAAACTTTCACGAAATAAAGCTATCTCTGTAAACAGATCAATGATACCAAACTTCGTATCTTTGGCTAGACACGCTCAATAGCGCCACCGCCCAAACATTCAGCACCATCATAGATTACCACAAACTGCCCCAATGCTATTCCCTGATCCTGCTCATCCAGAAGTTGAATGCGATACCGCCCTTCTTCAAGAGATTCTCCTGATGGGTTTTTTTGTGAAATATATGCCCGATAACGTTTTGGACCATGACGGAGCTTAACTTCAACTTCGCGGTCGAGCGGAGCCACGCCTGCAATCCAATTGCATCCTGAAATTACACACACATCACGTTTTTTATCGACATCGTAATAGTGTCGCGAAATAAAGACGATATTTTTTTCGCCGTCTTTTGCAACCACATACCATGGCCCGCCAGAAAGGCCAATTCCCTGCCGCTGCCCAATGGTATAAAACCAAAAGCCTTCATGCGTACCTAAAACAGTTCCTGTTTCAAACTCACGCAACTCACCTTTACATACACCAAGATGCGCTTTTAAAAACTCAGAAAATTTGAGCTTCCCCAAAAAACAAACGCCCTGACTATCAGGCCGCATTTTGTTGGGGAGATTGCGTTTTTCAGCCTCTTGACGTACTTCAGCCTTGGTAAGATCACCAATGGGAAAAAGTGCTCTAGACAGCTGCTTTTGCGATAAAAGAGCCAAAAAATACGTCTGGTCTTTTATAAGATCGGGAGATGAAAAAAGTCGATAACGCCCCTCAATTTCGCGTACTTGCACATAATGTCCTGATGCCACTTTATCAAATCGCTCACCAATACAATCATAAAAAGCACCAAACTTAATCTGTTGGTTACAAAGAATATCAGGGTTTGGCGTTCTTCCGGCCCTTACCTCAGCAATTGTATAGGCAATAACACGGTCGTAATACGCCTGCTGCATGGGGATAACTTCAAACGGCACACCAAAGCGCTCGCAAACGGCTCTGGCATAATACGTGTCTTCTTCCCATGGACATGAACCCAAAAAGGCAAGCTCATCTTCTAACCAAATTTTTAAATAAAAAGCAGAGACTTCAACCCCTTGTTCAACTAATCTTGCAAGAGCCAAAGAACTATCCACACCACCCGAAAGCAATACTGCACATTTCATAGTTATCCAAACGTTTAAAACATCTTCGCTCTTTACAGTAATAGTCTACCCGATGCACAAAATTCTAGAAATCATTACGTGTAAAAAAACTTGCTTAGTATGCATAAAATAGTAAACTAATCAGCAGTTGTCGCTTTTGATTGTTTCATCATGCATTTTCAATTAAACACACTTATATAAAACATCTCTTAAAAATTACCCTGCCGCAGAAACATTTGTCGAGATTCGGATTTAGTACTCCCAGATTCTCAACAATAGTATGCACGCCAGAATATCTAGTTTTAGAAACCTGGTTTTCTGCGGCAGGACTTTTGTATAGATACCAGAGTCATGGTAGAATACATTACAATATACAGCCACTCGCATAGACCCTATCCTCACACCGCTCATGCTGAGTGTTTTGACGGCAGTCAAAATGTATCGAAGCATCAGGGTGAGCGGGCTTAATCGAAACAATAGGGCGAGCGGATTAGCTCAATAATAAAGTTTTTTGTTTTTGAAAGAAGCGCATATGACCACCAATCCTTTTGAAGCAGTCCAAAAAGCATTTCTAAGCCATCTTATTACAACATACGGGCTTACAACTGAACAGAGTGCCTCGCTTACCACTACCATTAACGATGATCAGAAAAAACAGGGTTTTGGCGACCTCTCAAGCAACGCTGCACTGGTCATTGCAAAAATAGCAGGGAAAAACCCTCGGCAAATCGCTGAAGAATGCGCGCAAGCATTTTCACATCCCGCCGTTGCGCACATCACTATTGCAGGCCCCGGGTTTATTAATTTCACCCTCACAAAAGAAGCTTTTGCCCTTTGTGCCCAGTCACTTTTAAAAGACACAAAGGCATTCTTTAGACCTACTGATTTAGTGACAAAAAATTACTCGATCGAATTTGTCAGTGCAAATCCAACAGGGCCGCTCCATATCGGTCATGGCCGTGGTGGAATTATTGGGGATGTCGTCGGTAACGTACTCAGATTTCTCGGGCATACAGTCACCAAAGAGTTTTATATCAACGATGCGGGAAAACAGCTCACGACGCTCGGCATTTCCCTTAAAATTCGCTGTCAACAACAACTTGGCCTCTCGGTCGAAATGCCTGAAGACGCATACCAAGGCGACTATCTCGTTGCCATGGCTCAAGAACTTATCGCAACACAAAGGGCTACGGTAGAAACAGCGCTCAAAGAAAGCTCAGTTAGCTTCTTTAGCCAGTATGCAAAAGAAAAATTGCTCACAAAAATTCAAGAAACTCTGACGGCCTATGGCGTTCACTTTAACGTCTGGTTTTCTGAAAAAACACTCCACGAAAGTGGCGCCGTAACTGAGGCACTCGAAATACTCAAAAAAAACGGACATACCTATGAACAAGAAGGTGCTCTTTGGTTTAAATCAACCAGTTTTGGTGATGACAAAGATCGTGTCCTTCGTCGCTCAAACGGAGAAGTTACCTATGTTGCTGCCGATGTCGCTTACATGCAAAATAAACTCGCCCGCGGTGCTGAAAAACTGGTACTTGTTTTAGGACAAGACCATCATGGCTATGTCGTTCGGCTCAAAGGAATCATGGCGGCGCTTGGTTACAACCCCGACAACCTCGACGTTATTCTTTACCAACTCGTAACCGTTAAAGAAGATGGGGAAGTTGTTCGTCTCTCAAAACGCGCCGGTCGCATCGTCTCTCTTGAAGATATAATTCAGACCGTTGGTTCTGATGTTGCTCGCTTCTTTTATCTCAATCGCAAAGCTGATGCACACCTCGATTTTGATCTCGCGCTTGCACTCAAAAAAACTGACGAAAATCCGGTCTTTTATCTCCATTACGCCTATGTACGAACCAATAGTATTTTTGAAAAGGCAACCAACGACACAATGCTCGACCTGCTTTCTGCAGAAGACCTATTTAATCTTGATTCCGAAGAACAGGTGCTTATCAAAAAGATTGTTTCGCTCAAACTGTTACTCCGATCAATCGAGACAAATCACCAGGCCCATTTACTTACTTACTATGCACTCGAACTTGCAAACACCTTCCACAGCTTTTATGCCGCAAATCGTGTTATCGATCTAACCAATAGAGAACAGAGCAGACGACGCCTCGCACTCATTCATATCATACACAACACCTTTGCGCTCTGCTTTGAGTTACTTGGAATCAGTTGCCCCGAAAAAATGTGAGAATACAATGACCCCACTTTTGCAGCAGTACTTTACCATCAAAGAACGGTACCCAAACACCCTTCTCTTTTTCCAAGTTGGTGATTTCTATGAACTCTTTTTTGAAGACGCTGTTAAAGCCTCTGCAGCTCTTGGAATCGTCCTCACAAAAAGAGGAACACTCGATGGCAAACCAATTCCACTGTGCGGAGTTCCTATTCATTCAGTTGACTATTACCTCATAAAACTGGTGAAGGGCGGTTTTCATGTTGCTCTGTGCAAACAACAAGAGCCTGCACGTCCGGGTAAAGTAGTTGCCCGCAGTGTCGAGCAGGTCCTCACACCTGGCACTCTCACCGATACGCGACTCCTTCATGACCGTTCTGCTTCTTACTGTGGAGTTGTCTTCCCCTTGGAAGAACTTTTTGGATGTGCATTTATTGAGCTTTTAACTGGTCAAATTTTTGTTACGATTCTTCCTCAGAACGATAAAATTCAACTCGAAGCCGAGCTTCGCCGTTACTCACCCGATGAACTGCTTCTCCCCCGCACCCCGACAGGTCTTGGGCTTGAAAAGCAGATGCGTCAGATGGGTTTTTCGGTCACCATTGTCCCCGACTTTGAACCAGATGAAACTTTTGCAACCTGGGCCCAAAGCCTCACCTCATCATCACTCGATCTCATACAATCTATGAATGCGCCTTTACATGCGCTTGCGCTTCTTTATAGTTATTTAAAGCACAACCAAGAACGCGCGCTTTCAGTCTGCACTCAACTTTTTTTCTATGCCGCAGACGACTTTTTACTCCTTGATGCAGCAACACAACGGAATCTTGAATTGGTAAAAAATAGTCAGGATGGATCCGAAGACCAGACCCTTTTTTCAATTCTCAATCGTGCGGCAACGCCGATGGGTGCGCGTATGATCAAAAAATGGCTGGTCCGCCCATTGCTCAAAAAAGAACTTATTGAAGCTCGGCATCAAGCAGTTGGAGCTCTCTATGCTGATTTTCAACTCAGAGAAGCACTTGCTGCACACTTAAAGGAATGTGGCGATTTTGAGCGCATAGTGGGACGCGTTGTCTTGCGAAGAGCTTCAGTCGGAGATTATCGAACACTCGGCCGCTCACTCACAGCGGTAGCTGAAGTCAAAACAGTTCTTGGTGAAAAAAGTAACAGTTCATTGCTCTTACGTCGCTGCAGTGAAAATATTGGAGATTTTTCAGCCTTGCACGATCTTCTTTCACGCGCGCTTTCGGAAACAAATCGCGAACTGTGTCGTATCAAAGAAGGATATAACGCAGAGCTCGACCGGCTCAAGCAGCTCATGACCAATGGAGCACAAGAACTGGCTCTTTTTGAGCGAGCAGAACGTCAGAAGACCGGCATTCAGTCGCTTAAAATAAAATACAGTCGCTCGCAAGGGTATGCAATTGAGGTCACCAAAGCAAATCGTGAGCATGTTCCCCTTGAGTACGAACGGCTTCAGACACTTGCCAATGCAGAACGTTATACCACTCCAACGCTCAGAGCCTTAGAACAAGAACTTATTAAAGCAGAGCACGAAACAGAAGCGCTTGAAAACGCGCTGTTTGAGGAGGTCTGTGCATTTGTTGATCAGTACGGCGTTGCGCTGAAAAAAAGTGCGCAACAGCTTGCCCAGTGTGATGCCTTTTTAGGATTTGCACGTACTGCGTACGAACAACGATACTGTCGTCCTACCATGCACGAGGGCCGTGATATTATCATTTCACAAGGCCGTCATCCTGTCGTCGCAGCTCATCTTGGTGCAGAATATGTCGCCAATGATGTTACTTTGACCGACAATGAGCGTACATGGATTATTACGGGCCCCAATATGGGTGGGAAATCGACCTTTTTGCGACAAGTCGCTCTGACCGTTATTTTGGCACAATCAGGGTCATGGGTCCCTGCAGAAAGCGCAACAATCCCTCTTATTGATCGGATTTTTACTCGTATTGGCGCCTCAGACAATGTTGCTACAGGCAAAAGTACTTTTTTGGTGGAGATGGAAGAGACGGCAACAATCTGTAATGGCGCCACTGAACGAAGCCTCGTCGTTTTAGATGAAGTAGGCCGTGGCACCAGCACTTACGATGGCCTTGCAATCGCTCAAGCGGTTGTCGAATATCTTCACGAGCACATCAAGCCCCGTGCACTCTTTGCTACCCATTTTCATGAATTAACGGCATTAACAGAAAGCAAGGCTGGGATTGTATCCTATCATGCGGCCAGCACAAAAACAGCTGACGGTATTATTCTGCTCCATAAAATAATTAAAGGCTGTGCGCATGGAAGCTTTGGGATTGAAGTTGCAAAACAGGTACATTTGCCACAAGAAATTTTACGCCGTGCAGAGGAGCTCGCGCTCCACTATATGCCTCTGGATAGACCGGTTACTGAGAAACGGGCAGAAAGTCTTATGCAGTAAAGAAATAGGCAATGCACACCTATACAAAAATAGCCTGGTGAATATTGTTATTCACCAGGCCTCTATAATGGAGTCAGAATTATCTTATCTAAAAATAGTCTTACACAAAGCAAGATGTTCATTGATTTTCAAGAAATCTACAAACGCTTCATCAAACTCAGCCTGCCGCAATGAATATACAAAGTTATTAGATAAACGATAAAGAGCCTGATAGGCTGCAACAAAGAGTCGGTAGGTTTTTGACGTAGGCGCCAAGACACTCATACGACAATTCATATACCCCAGAATTTTTTCAATATCATTCATAAAAAGACTAACATTATGCGCAAGCTCAACGATAACACCCTGTTCTTTATGGCAGTATTGCTCTTTAGTACGAGCAAACGCTTCCACCAGCGGTTTTATTTTCTCTAAAACAGATGCCTGACGCTGCTGTATCGCTTCTTTAAAATGTTTTTCAAACGGTGCTAAGAAACCATTTTTTTCTGTGTCTAGATTTTTTTTAGGCTTTTTTTTATCTCCTAAAAACGTTTTCATATATTCCAACATCGATTGTGGAGCATCCTCAGAAAATAAAACATCCGTCCTAAAAAGACACCTCACCATTTCAGCGTGTGCCATGAATTCAGTCTGATTTTCTAGTACCCAATTGAGCGATGGCACCGAAGAAAAAAGTTCTCCAAATGGGTAATGTCTCATAAGCCATGCAGACGGGGTCAATCCCCACGAGGTCAACACCTGCATGCCAATATCAGAAAAAGCACATTTCGCCAAAGAAATTGCGCCCAATGACATCAATCCAACGGCACCCTTAACCCATGTACCCACTCCTCCTGATTGCGATTGCGCGGGTGCAACAACAGGAACCGTGATAGCCCCTGCTTGAACAAGAAACTTCTGTTGACTTTCAAGCTGAGTAATACGGTCTAAAAGCGCTGATTTAGATATCGTTGATGGAGCAATACCAGTAGATTTATCCAATGTATTGAACCACTTAAGCCATGCCACACCCGCAAGCACCACCGACAATGCACCAAAACTAAAGGCTGCTGGCTTTAAAAAGCTATAGAAAGCAAAACGCCGCTCAAGCTCTGTTTTTTGAGTTGCAATAGCCTCGTTTGAGAGATAACCAATAAAAACATTGCCACTCTGTTCTTTTAAAAAAAGAGAAAATTCGCGTGGTTTTTGCGCAAAGTTCAAAATCTTATTAAATTCAGCGACAAGTTCTGCTTTATTCAATTCTCTTTTCTGTACAACAGTTCTTCTTTGGGTTTGCTGATCGCCTTGCTCAGAATCAAGCTGATCAAGCCACTGCTTAAATTTGTCTGGTTTTTGAAAAAACTGATTGGTAAGTGGTGTTAATTGAGGTTCTTGAACCCCAATTAACGATAGTTTTTGTTTAAGCAGCGCTTTATCAGACGCTACAAACTGTATCTGCTGCCACAGCTGTTCTGGCGTCGGCTGCTGATTCATACACTGTAGCTGCGCTGTCTGCATTCCAAGTCCCAATAGAACAAGAAGCAGCCCCTTTTTCAACGGTTCTGGTATAACGATTTTCATAAGATAACCTCCATTAAAGATTCTTATTTTGTTTTACTATTTTAATACGCGCTTGAGATACTTCCCGGTATGGCTTTCTGAACACTGCGCCACGAGTGAAGGTTCTCCAAATGCAATCACCTGACCACCTTCGTCGCCTCCCTCTGGGCCAAGATCAATCAGATAATCTGAGACCTTAAGCACATCAAGATTATGTTCAATCACCAAAATCGAATTACCTTTCTCAATCAAACGGTCAAAGACCGCAAGCAATTTTTCTATATCACAGGAATGTAATCCTGTGGTCGGCTCATCCAAAACATAGAGCGTTTTACTGCCCCGTTTTGCAAGCTCATTTACTAATTTTATTCGTTGCGCTTCACCGCCCGACAACGTCGGCGCCGGCTGCCCGAGCATAAGGTAGTCAAGACCAACCTCACACATAAGCTGAATACGTTTTCTAATGGCACTGAAATTTTCAAAAAAATCGAGTGCTTCTCTAAATGTTAGATTAAGTATATCAGAAATTGATTTATTTTTATACCTGACTTGTAATGTCTGCTCATTAAAGCGTGAACCACGGCATTCTTTACATTGCACCGTAACATCGGGCAAGAAATGCATCGACACAGTCAGGGATCCATCACCCTTACACGCCTGACAACGGCCACCATTAGGGGTATTAAAACTAAACCGCCCAATATTGTACCCGCGTACTTTGCTTTCTGGCAATGTAGCAAAAAGTGCTCGAATATCATCAAATATACCGATATAAGTTGCCGGATTTGAACGAGAAGTCCGTCCAATAGGGCTCTGATCAATCACCACAAGAGCGCTTAATTGATCTGCACCAACTACTTCGCTCGTGCTCTGTTTTCCTATACGGTCATCAAGGGCATATTGCAATGCAGGAACCAATTCATCCATGACCAAAGAACTTTTTCCCGAGCCAGAGACCCCAGAAACACCACATAAAACCCCCAATGGAATTTGAACATTAAGATCTTGTAAATTATTGGCAGTTGCATGAGAAAGCTGCAACATACTCGTTGGTTTGCGGAGTGGGACCATGCGTTCTATCGATCGTGTTCCTGCAAGAAATTGGCCGGTAATCGACTGTTTTTGTTGCATGCATTCTTGTGGAGTACCCATTGCAACGAGCGCACCACCATGCACTCCTGCCGCAGGACCCATGTCGATAATAAAATCTGCTGCATGCATCGTATCGATATCATGCTCAACCACAACAACCGTATTCCCCTGATCGCGCAAGCGCTTCAGTGTTTCAATTAAACGGTCATTATCACGCTGATGCAACCCGATACTCGGTTCATCCAAAATATAAAGAACTCCACTCAAAGCTGCTCCAAGTTGTCGTGCAAGCCGAATACGCTGCCCTTCACCACCAGAAAGCGTTCGTGCTTCACGGTTTAAAGAGAGATATCCAAGTCCTACATCATGTAAAAAAGAGAGCCGATGGGTAATTTCATTCAACAAGCCTTCTGCAATCTCACGTTCTTGTGGAGAAAGAGAAAGGTCTTTAAAAAATTGTACAGCCTGCTTTATAGAAAGCTGACCAATATCATAAATAGTTAATCCACCAATAAACACTGAAAGCGCTAATTCATTCAACCGCTTACCAAAACAACGCATACACGTTTTTGACGAAGCAAACCAAGCTTCTCCAGAAAAAACAACCCCCAGCCCGTGACATTCAGCACACGCACCAATAGGTGAGTTAAAAGAAAAAAGTCGTGGTTCAAGCTCAGGAAATGAACTCCCACACTGGACACAGGTACGTTTGGTTGAATAGAGATGCTCTTTATCACCTACTGCAATCTTACAAAAACCCTGTGCAACCGCACAAGACCGCTCAATTGCTTCAGCAAGACGAGCTCGCTCATCTTTGTTTTGGGGAAGTACTTCAAGAAAATCTATAATCGCGTCAATCGTATGAGGAGTGCTTTTAGAAAGGCCAAGCCGTTCGGCATCATGCGCTGTTTGCAACGTCACTTTTTGCCCATTAATCCAAAAACGTCGTATCCCCTTTTCTATTGCCGCAGAAAGCTCAGGAACAAAGGTCCCCTTACGCCGATAAGCGATAGGAGCCATCACCGAGACAGAAAGGCCTGCATGTTTTTGACAAACAAACGCTTCAATCTGCTCATTGGTACAGGTAGTAACGGGAATTGCGCATTCAGGGCAGTGAACCGTCCCAATGCGTGCGTAAAGTACGCGAACATAATCATATACTTCAGTAATCGTACCAACGGTAGAACGAGGATTCGCTCCCACCGTCTTCTGATCAATTGCAATCGCAGGACAAAGCCCATCAATACGATCACACTGTGCCTTGGGTGGCATGCCTAAAAATTGTCGTGCATAGAGCGAAAGTGACTCTAAATAACGGCGCTGTCCCTCTGCATACAAGACATCAAAAGCAAGTGATGACTTGCCAGACCCCGAAGGGCCGGTAATAACCGTTAAAGATTCTTTGGGAATAGATACTGTTATGTTTTTAAGATTATGCTCTCGAGCCCCAACAACCGTAATAAAAGGAGAATGTTTCATATCCTACGCCTACTTTTCAATTTTCGCTTCAATTGCACTTACTTATCATACTTAATTTTATGCTTTTAGTCGGGGAACCTGACAGGATATCCCCACTTCATGTTTTTAGTATAACAGAATAAAATAATTTTACAACTGGAAAATTAAAGCGAGGCGTCTTGAGTTGTTTTTTACTTGAAACTTGCTGCTTTATTCTGTTTAAAATTAGCAATTATCTGGTTGATATTGTGAATATTGTTATTGAATTGATTTTTTAACTCTGGGCTATAATAACGGTTCTTTTCTATCGACTGCCCAAGCATTTTAAGCCCAACACCAACAACCAGGTTACGCACAAGCGAAACATAATTCAGTAAGAGCGAGCCCACACCAAAAGCCACCCCACCCAACACAATATACTTATCCAATGAGGAATCTCTGGATGCCGCAGCAATTGAACCCAATATATTCTCAGTGAGATGTTGCCTTAAACTATTTTGTAAAAGATTTATAGCCACAAAGGGAACTGGATACCAGAGCGATTGATATTTAACAGAATCAAATCGAGTCGGACCGGTCTTTTTTTGAGCCCATCTTTCAAAACGATCCTTACCAATATCCCCTAAAAGTCGCAGACCCAAATTACCCAAGGCACCCGCACCAAGCTTGATTGCTTCAGTTTTTTGTCCTTTAAAAGCAAGCCACGGAGCGACGCAACATGCGGCAAATGCGGTCGTTGCACCATGAGAATACTGGTCGACACGCCCCAAAACATAGCACGTTTTTTTCGTATACCGTACCAATGTCTCGTCCCATGTCTCTTTTGAGGTTCTCCCACTTGCACACAACTGACTAGCCCCTGCTACTGCAAAGAGAGTCAGTAAAAAAATCGTTGCTTTATTATTCATAAAAAACTCCATTTTTATTTATTTAGCTCTTTAAGAATCGCTTGTCTTTTTTCTTCTGGAATAGCAGGCCTTCTCAAAAGTGGCCAGAAGACTTTCAATACACCAATATCAATCATGCTACGCACTGCAAATAACTTGGTATGCACCGCATCAAAAAACTGTAACGCTAACCCACCTAAAATAATACCTTTATCAAAACGAGACTCCTCTTTTTGGTTGAAACGCCCTGATGCAATAGAGCCAAAAAGGCTGTGCACAAGATGCATTCTTAAAAGCATTTGTGACCATTGAATAGCAAAAAAGGGGAGCGGGTATACATTGGGATATTTAAATTTAAAAGCTTCCGAATACTCTTTGAAATCAGGCACTTTCTTAGCCCATGCTTTAAAAGAAGATTGGCCCCAATCACCCAAAAGTCGCGTACCAAAACTACAAACAGTCCCCGCCGCAAGCGCACCAGCTTCAGTTTCTCGTCCTTTTGAAGCAAGCCACGGAGCAACACCAAAAAGTGCAAATGCTGCTATTGCGCCATGTGAATACTGATCAACATATTCTAAGCCATTAACAATACGCCTCACCCAAAACATAACCATTTTTGCTTTTGGCGTGAGGGTTGGTTTATCATAAAAAATTGATGCAAATTTGTTTAGATTCAACTTTATATTTGTATTCTGAATATCATCTAATGTATGGATATTACTACAACCCACACACAACTGGCTAGCCCCTGCTACAGCAACGAAAGTCACTAAAAAAATCTTTGTTTTGTTTTTCATAAAAATCTCCATCCACCTCCATCACTTTTACTTTTTAAATTTTAATTTCCAATTTATATTTAACATATCAAATTGCCGAAAAATGTAAAGCTCAAAGGCTTTTTTAAGCCATCACGATTAAACGGTTGATTTTTGCACGTGATCCCCTATACTAAAAGCCACACAATGTCGCATGGTGAGTGTAGCTCAGTTGGCAGAGCATCGGATTGTGGTTCCGAGGGTCGTGGGTTCGACCCCCACCACTCACCCCATTCAGACAAACGTTCTCGTAAAGGTCTCTCTTCATGAAACATATTCGGTTCCACCACCAAAGACACATGTTTTTTGGCGGCGGTTTTTTTATGGGCACCCTCTTCATACTTTTTGGAGCAGCGCTCCTTCTCAATGTTCTTTTTGGGTTTGCTCTTCCTATTGTCCGTCTTTTGCTTGCATTTGTTTTTTGCTATCTCGGCTTACGTCTCCTTTTTTCGCCACTCTTCCCCCGCACCTGCCCTTTTCCAAGCAGTTGGAATCATACGCAATGGAATGGTCTTAAACACTACACTACAAGACGCGAAATCACCCATATTACGATCACTGACGAAATCATTCAGTCCGCTCAATTTCAGCTTGTTTTTAGCAATAAACAGGGACAATTAACGGTCGACCTTTCTTCGCTTTCAGAAAGTGTTCTAACGGCATCAGAACGACCGCTCAATCTTTATTGCACGACGCGTGAAGGAAAAACAGAGTTTCGTCTTCCGTCAAACATATCTCTTACCATTTTCTCTGAAAATAAACGGAGTCAAACCTATCTCCCTGATGGTTCATACACCCATGAAGGCTCCCATATTTACACGTCACATCCAGGAACTACGCCCAATATTGTCGTGTACACAACGGCACGGTTTGGCACGGTTACCTTTACTCGATAAAACAGTATGTATTCTTATCTTATTTAATTTATTTTAGGTCTTTCTATGTTACAAAGGACAAATCTTATGTGCGGCTCTCTTATTATTGGTGCATTCTTCATACTCTTTGGGATCTCTATCTTTCTTAATCTTATTTTTGGCATTTACATCCCTGTGGGCCGAGTCTTTTTCGGTCTTATTATGCTTTATATCGGACTTACGTTTATCACTGGATTTTCATCATGTCGCAACTCAGAGTGGCGCTGTTGTTCATCATTCCACGGTTCAACGTCTTCACACGCAACCTGGTTTGGTTCTGCCGATATTCTGATGGATGGCAAAACAATCGCACAACCAGGGCAACCGCATGAATACTCAACCGTTTTTGGCGCAACAATGCTCGATCTTTCGCACCTCAAATCAACTGACTTTCCGACGACCCCACTTTTGATTACCGCTAATACTATTTTTGGTAAAACGATTGTTAAAATAAGCAAAGATACACCCGTCACCATTACTGCAAAAAGCGCGTTTGCAAGCTCTGTTCTTCCTGATCAATCAAATACTTCATTTGGTTCTGCCGTCTATAACTCTCATCCACAGCCTGCCAATCCTCAAATTATCATGACGACCAATACGGTTTTTGGTGAAACTCAGGTAATTCGAATCTAAAAAACTTGCAACAGATTAAAAAAAGAGCTACATTATTTGCATGAATCAGTCGGGGCGTGGCGCAATTTGGTAGCGCACTCGCTTTGGGAGCGAGGGGTTGCCAGTTCGAGTCTGGCCGCCCCGACCATTTTTCTTTATTCCCTTTATAAAACAAACCCTCACTTCTTGTCTCTGCAATTCAAACTGTGCTAAAAAGTATATGAAACACTTTTACTTTTTACCGGAAGTTGTCTATGACATCGATCATCTATCGCCTATTGCTTATACTCTTTTTTTTAAGCGAACTCGCAACAACGCCACTTCAGGCAAAAATTCACATTGGAAGAATTGTCGACACTGTAGGAAGTACACTTCCTTGTGATATGACCATTGATGTTTTTGAAGGAACAGGAACCATTCTCGCCGGAATTTTTACCTTTACCACAAGCGCCCTCTGCACTAACTGCAATGCCACTAACGAAATTATCTCAGAAGGTTCGCTTTCACTGACTAGTACCACTGCCTTTAAAACAACCATCTCAGGAGAACAAAACACCATAGTAGGATCCACCATTACGCGCATGACCATCAATGCACCAACACAAGCACTCGAACGCCGTTATGTAACCGTCAGCGGTATTTCAGCTATCAGTATTTTTAGTATCACTACGTATGTAACGCTCACCGTCGTTGGCAACAATGTGACTATTAATGGAACCGCAGTCCCTGAAGGCATTTACGAACTAACGCCAAATCAAGTATTTCCCTAGCGCTAACGCAAGAGTTGTGCCGCAACCTGTTCCCACTCAATCGTCTGTTCAGCAAGCTGTTTGTCGATTTTTTTAAGTCGTTGACTCGCCTCATAATATTCAGGAGAGTTGAAAATAATTGTTTCAAAGCGATGTAAAAGATCTTTTCGCTCATTTTCAAGGCGCGCAATAGCCGATTCAAGCGCTTTCATCCGTTTACGTGCCCGAAACGCCTGCTCCCCTTCAATGGCATCTTCAACGCTAGAAACTGCTGAAACAGAAGTATTTGTTGCTGCAACTGTTTTTTGGACTGGTGTCTGTTCATGTTTTTTGGCATACAAAAATTCATCATACGTGCCCGGATAATTCCATGAACCCGTTGGAGACAATTCAACAATATCCGTTGCCAATTTATTAAGAAAATCACGATCATGAGAAACAAAGAGCACCGTCCCTTGATACTGCTTAAGCGCCTGCAAAAGCACCTCTTTAGCTTGAACATCAAGGTGGTTTGTTGGTTCGTCCAGCAGTAAGAAATTTGCTTTTTGCAAAAGCACACGCACCATTGCAACCCGATTTTTCTCACCGCCACTCAAAACCCCAACCTTTTTCTTAATATCATCGCCAGAGAAAAGAAACGCGCCCAAAAAGATACGGACTCGTTGCCGATCTTCGCTTGTTTTACAAACTTCAACTGCGGTGTCGTAAACAGTTTTCTCTTGGTCAAGCGACCTATTTTGATCTTGTTCAAAAAAGGCGACCGAAACCTGATGTCCTAACGTAATCGTTCCCGTTTTTGGTGGAAGCACTCCCGCAATAATTTTAAGAAGTGTTGATTTTCCCGTTCCATTAGGCGCAATCAACGCAACCTTGTGCCCACGAGCAAGAGAAAATGAAACATTTTTAAAAATCTCTCTGCCCTCAAACTCACACGATATATTTTCAAGAGAAAGCACCTGTTTACCCGATGCAATGACCGGCGGAAAATGAAAGCGCACTGGTTTAGGCAATGGATCAAGTTTAATAGGATCAAGTTTTTCAAGAGATTTAATCATACTCTGCACGGTTGAAGCTTTTGAAGCCGATGCGCGAAAGCGTTCAATAATAGCCGTCTGCTTCTGAATAAACTTTTGCTGTTCAAAATACTGTCGTTCTAAAAGCTCTTGCCGTTGAGCCTTCTGCTCAAGATAAAACGTGTAATTTCCTTTATAAATTGTCAAAGCACCAAACGAAAGCTCATAAATAGTTGAGCACGCATGGTCAAGAAAATAACGATTATGTGAAACTAAAAGATAGCCGCTTTTTGCACGTAACAAAAACTCAAAAAACCAATCTTGAGCGGTAAGATCAAGATGGTTAGTCGGTTCATCAAAAAGGTAAAAATCTGCTTTCTGCAACAAAAGCTTTGCAAGAACAAGGCGCATCTTCCAACCGGTACTCAGTGTATCAACACTAACCAAAAGATCCGCTTGCGAAAAACCAAGCCCGCGTAAAACGACACTCGCTTCTTGAATACGCCCATCGCAGTCTTCATCATACAGATGCTGTCGGAGCGCAACCACATCACCTCCATCCCCTCCATTACCTCCATGCCCTCCATTACCGCCCAACTGCGCTTCTTTTTTTTGAACTTCGTCAAGACGATCACCAAGTCCATTAAACGTGTTAAGAGCTTCTATAAGAACATTTTTTTGAGAGGTAAGAATTACTTCCTGCGGCAAATACGCAACCGTAAAGCCAGGACGTATAGAGATGGTTCCACTATCTGGAAACTGCAATCCCGCTATCATTTTGAGAAGCGTTGTCTTACCCGCGCCATTTCTGCCCGCCAAACCAATCTTTTCATGTCCATTTATAATGAATGAAATTGATGAAAATACTGCCTGCGAGCCAAAGGAAAGTGTCAGATCTCGAGCCTGTATCATACTTCCCTCATATCGTTAAAATACATCTTCTTCTTTTCAAATTTTGCCACACCTATTAGAATGACAGAAAAAACAATCTCCCGAAAGTTGCTTGTGTTAAAAATATGAGAAAAGGCCTTATCTTCAGTTTCGATCGACGTATGCTTCTCTACGGAGACTGGCTCAATTTTGTTCTCATTCTTGCACTCTCAATTATCGGACTCTTCTCCGTTTATAGCGCAACATATCGTCCAAACATCTGGGCATCAACCTATTTTTTAAAACAGTTATTTGGCGTCATCACGGGAATTGGTATTTATCTTTTAGTTTTTTTTATGAACAATAAAGCTTTACAGCGATGGGGGGCCATCTGTTATTATATCACTTTTGCGCTGCTTATATTCACCCTCATCAAAGGAAGTGTGGGCATGGGGGCTCAACGGTGGATCAACCTTGGCATTATCAAATTTCAACCATCAGAACTCGCCAAGCTTTTTTTCCCCGCTTTTTTTGTAACTTCTCTTATGCCTGACACACAAACCGGTTCAACGGCACCGCGATTCATTCCCGTCATTGGAGCCCTTGTTCTAAGCTGTCTCTTAGTTCTCAAACAACCTGACCTCGGAACCGCCGTTATCATTTTTCTCTCTGGAGCGCTTCTTCTCTGGCTTGCCAATTTACGCACCAGCATCTTTCTTGGCGCACTCATCGTCGGAGGCATCTGTGCTCCTCTTGGCTGGAGCCATCTAAAACCATTTCAAAAACAACGTATTCTCGTCTATTTTGGTGGCGGTGCAAGCAGGCATGAACGCTATCAAATCGAACAATCTCAAATTGCAATCGGCTCTGGTGGAATTTTTGGTAAAGGATATCTCAAAGGTACGCAAAATCAACTCAGCTTTCTCCCCGAAAATCGTACCGATTTTATTTTTTCAGTAATTTGCGAAGAAACCGGTTTTGTCGGTGCTTTAACCGTCATTTTGCTCTTCTTTCTTCTTTTTTTACGTGCACTGTATAGGATTAAACAACTTCCAAGCGCAACCTCACAACTTATGGCTATTGGACTTATTACCCCCCTCATGATCGCTATGGTTGTTAATATCAGTATGGTTATTGGGCTTTTACCAACCGTTGGAATCCCCTTGCCCTTTATTACCTATGGTATTACCCATCTCTGGATTGGCTTTGCAGGAATGGGATGGTATAACAATATTGTCACCCGCGCCGCACTCGTCTCCTAAAAATTGTTAAAAAAAGGGTCTCCCGTGGAAACTGATCTCTTAAAAACACTCACCCTTATTGATACCGCAGAAAACTACGACGCTGATTTTCATCCCAAAACATTTGACGAATATTGCGGCCAAAAAGAACTTAAAACCAAATTAAAATTATACACTGATGCAGCACGTATGCGTGGAGAGGCCCTTGACCATCTCTTACTCTTTGGCCCACCAGGACTTGGAAAAACAACACTTGCCCAGATCATGGCTCACGTCATGAACGTCGGCATCAAGATGTGTAGCGGCCCCACCCTTGAGCGCGCTGGAGACCTGGTCGCTATTCTTTCAAGCCTCGATTCCCACGATATTTTTTTCATCGATGAAATACACCGCATTCCTGCCGCAGTAGAAGAGATGCTTTATAGCGCTATGGAGCATTTTCGCATTGATGTTGTTCTGGGCCAGGGCGCAGGAGCCAAATCAGTCAATATCCCACTCAGCCCTTTCACACTTGTCGGAGCAACAACCAAAGCAGGTATGATCTCGGCACCTCTTCGAAGCCGCTTTGGTATCACCGAGAGACTCGATTTTTACAACGAAGAAGAACTTGCCGAAATCATAGAACAAAATGCGCGTTTTCTCGGCGTTAATCTCGAACCCACCGGTGCACTCCATATTGCAAAATGCGCACGAGGAACTCCCCGAACTGCAAAAAAACTTTTCCGTCGCGTACGGGATTTTGCACAGGTACACAATAATAATCATGCAACTATTGAATTAATCAAAGACGCATTAACCTTTTTAGGCATTGATGGAGAGGGCCTTTCCGCAATCGATCTTCGCATCATCGAAACAATCGCACTCCATTTTAATGGTGGACCTGTAGGACTCGAAACATTAGCCGCCATGATTGGAGAAGATGCCGACACTATAGAAGATGTATACGAGCCCTTCCTCATGAGAAAAGGATATATCGAAAAAACCTCGCGAGGACGACAAATTCCACGTTCAATGCTCCCCAAGTTTCTTAAAAAAAGCACAGGGCAAGAGACCATTTTTTCATAAAAATAAAAGCTTCTTTTGAGATCAAATTGATCATCGACAAGGCTGACAAGATGAGGTATGATTTTGTCTGGATAAGGATTTTTCTCATTCTTCGCTAGGCAAGGAGCGCCATGTCAGGACATTCGAAGTGGAAAACAATAAAGCATAAAAAAGCTGCAGCCGATGCTCAGCGCTCACGTATTTTTACAAAAATAATTAAAGAGATTACCGTTTCAGCGCGCAATGGCGGCGGGGATCCTGCACATAATCCAACACTTCGTTCATTGCTTGATAAAGCTAAATCAGAAAATATGCCCAGCGATAATGTCGTCCGTGCCATTAAAAAAGGTACCGGAGAGCTACCGGGTGTTCACTACGAAAGCTATTCATACGAAGGATATGGGCCAGGCGGCATTGCAATTATTGCAGAAGTGCTCACTGACAACAAAAATCGCGCTGTATCTGAAATACGTTCGACCTTTACTCGCAAAGGTGGATCTCTTGCAGAAAATGGTGCCGTCAGCTGGATGTTTGACCGGTGCGGTGTTGTTCATGGTACAAGCGCAACCATGAAAGAAGACGATATTCTCGAAGCACTCATTGATTTCGATATCAAAGATATCTCTTTTGAGGATGACCAATGGACCATCACCTGCGAACCTTCTGAACTTGAAAAAGTAAAAACGGTCCTTAAAGCGCATGATTTTGTTATTCAAGAAGCCGACCTTGAACTTGTTGCAAAAAGCCACATCACCGTTACACCAGCACAAGAAGAACAGGCGTTTACTTTTCTTGAAGCGCTTGAAGATCTTGATGATGTTCAAAACGTTTATACTAACCTTGGATAGAAAGGAAGCTGGCAATGCTCCAAAGCATGACGGGATTCGCTACACATACTTTTGAATTGCCTATAGATGGGCAAATGGTGTCAGTAACCGTACACCTTAAATCTCTCAACGGTCGTTTTTTTGAAGCGACATGCCGACTCCCTCATGCATTAACACATCTTGAAGCTCCCCTTATAAAAAAACTAAAAGACCAGCTTGTTCGTGGTACCGTTCACTGTCTTTTTTACCTCGGGGCGCCACTCACGGTAAGCAGCAAACCAGCGCCATCTTATTCAATTATTGAAGGATATCTTGAGGCTGCCCGTTCTATTGAAGAGCGCTTTGGAAAAAAGTACTCACTCAATCAGGATGTCAGCCTCACCACTCTTCTCACGCTCCCCAATGCCATTGAATTTGCAGAAGGACAGATTGCCCAAAAAGTTGTCGATCTTCTTTTTGTACAGATTGATAAGCTTTCACAAACCCTCATTGAAGCACGCATACAAGAAGGCAAAGAGTTGGAAAATGATATCACCTCACGCCTTGCCAACATCGCAACTGCTTTAGAAGAGATTAAAGTACGAACAAAAAGTGTTTTAGAAATCAAAAAAGCAAAATTAATTGCTAATCTTAATGAGCTTTTAGTTCATGCTTCAGCAGAAAATAAAGATCATCACATTCAAATGATCTATAATCAACTTGAACGACTTGATATCAACGAAGAAATTGTTCGTCTCGATTCTCACATAAAAAGTACGTTCTCCTGTCTTCAAGATGATCGTCTTGAAAAAGGGAAACGACTCGACTTTATTCTTCAAGAGATGTTCCGGGAAATCAATACTATTGGTGCAAAATGTGCCGATTCAGAACTCAGTACACGTGCTATCACTATTAAAGTTGAGCTCGAAAAATTGCGCGAACAAGTGCAAAACATTGTCTAGAAAGAGGTCAATCAAAACACATCATGGCACAACAATTTGTTCCTCTGCACCTACACACTGAGTACTCACTGCTTGATGGTGCCATCACTATCGAAAATCTTCTCGAATTTTCAAAAGAGCATCAGCTTTCTTCTATCGGCATCTCTGACCATGGCAACATCTTTGGCGCCGTCGCCTTTTTTCAGGCCTGTAAAAAAGCGAACGTTAAGCCTGTTCTTGGTATGGAAGCATACGTTACGCCCGATACAGCAATTCGAGATAATAGTGAACGGTATTTTCACCTACTGCTTCTCGTAAAAAACAAAACCGGGTACCGCAACCTGTGTAAACTTATTCATGCTTCGTACACGAAGGGTTTTTATTTTAAGCCACGCGTCGATTACCAGATGCTCGCAGAATTTTCTGAAGGATTAATTGCCTCATCAGCCTGCCTTGGTGGTCAAATCCCGCAACTTCTTCTCCACAACAAAGAACTCGAAGCACGTGCATTGATCGAAAAATATCAGACTATTTTTGGGGCTGAAAACTTTTATCTCGAAGTACAACCTGCAGGGCAGCAGGAGCAAAAAATCGTTAATCAAAAAATATTCGATCTTGGCAAAGAGCTCAGTATCCCTGTTTTTGCTTCTGCGGACAGCCACTACTATAAAGCAGAAGACAAATATGCGCACGAAGTCATGCTCGCCATTCAAACAAAAGCAAAAATGAGCGATGATGATCGCTATTCATTTGGTGAAGAATGCCTCGTCCATCTCTACACGCCCCAAGAAATGCTTGATGCGTTCCCTGGTCGCGAAGACGTTGTCTGGAGAAGCGGCGAAATTGCCGATCGTTGTGATTTTTCTTTTGATTTTGGAAAACATTTTTTCCCCTCATTTGCCATTCCAACACAAGAGAGCGAAGAAGCTTTTTTTGCCCGCATCTGCACAGAAGGTCTTCAAGAACTATTTGATAAAAACCGTATTGTTACCAATGAGCCAAAACGCTATTGGGATCGACTTGAAATAGAGTTAGCACTTATTACCAAAATGGGTTTTATTACCTACTTTCTCGTCGTGAGCGACTTTATTCAATGGGCAAAAGATAACAATATTCCCGTCGGGCCTGGAAGAGGCTCTGCGGCAGGATCTCTCGTTGCATGGGCAATGAAAATTACCGATATTGACCCCCTCAAATACAATCTTCTTTTTGAGCGGTTTCTCAACCCCGAACGCGTGACTATGCCCGATATCGATATCGATTTTTGTGTCGAAGGACGTGAGCGCGTTATCGATTATGTGCGAGAACGCTATGGGCATGACAAGGTATGTCAAATTATTACGTTCGGTACCATGATGGCAAAGGGAGTTATCAAAGACGTGGGCCGTGCTCTTGGCATCCCGTTTGATGACACCAACGCCATTACCGATCTTATCCCCGATCAACTGAAAATCACCCTCAAAGAAGCGATCGTTCAAGAACCTCGGCTTGCACTTTTAAGGGACTCCAATCCTATGATTGGCCAACTCCTTGAGGTTGCTTTTAAGCTCGAAGGATTGACCCGACACGCATCAAAACATGCAGCGGGCATCGTTATTACACCAGAACCAATCGCAGACATGCTCCCCATCTACATTCCATCAAAAACAACCGATCTCGTCACCCAGTACGCAATGACTGAAATTGAGAGTCTTGGTTTTCTCAAAATGGATTTTTTGGGACTCAAAAACTTAACGCTTATTAAACGCGTTATCACAACGATTAAAAAAAATCATAATATCGATATTGACCCCAATTATCTGCCATCCGATGATCAGGCAACCTTTGATCTCCTTGCGCGTGGCGAAACAACCGGTGTTTTTCAATTTGAATCAAGCGGTATCCGCGATGTATTAAGGCGCCTTAAGCCAAGCTATTTTGAAGATATCATCGCGGTCAATGCGCTTTACCGCCCCGGACCACTCGGCTCTGGTATGGTCGATGACTTTATTGAGCGTCGTCACGGCAGGCAGGAAATTAAATACCTTTTCCCCGAACTAGAGCCTATTTTAAAAGAGACATACGGCGTTATCGTTTATCAAGAACAGGTAATGCGCATTGCTTCTGCCATTGGGCAATATTCACTCGGTGAAGCCGATATTCTCAGACGTGCAATGGGAAAGAAAAAAGCAGATGTCATGGCCCAACAACGTTCTATTTTTGTCGAGCGGGCCGTCAAAGCAAATTTTAACGAAAAAAAAGCGGGTGATTTATTTGACCTGATGGCCTATTTTGCGGGGTACGGTTTTAATAAATCTCACTCAGCAGCTTATGGTATGATCGCCTATCAAACGGCCTACCTCAAAGCACATTACCCTACTGAATTTATGGCAGGACTCATTTCGCTCGAAAGCCAAGATCCCGACAAAATGGCTTCATATATTCAAGATGCACGGGAAATGGGCATTCCAGTACTTCCACCTGATATTAACGCATCAGAACATGATTTTGATGCAAAGAAAGGTGAGATTCGCTTTGGACTCATTGGTGTTAAAAATGCGGGAGAATCAGGACTCCAGAGTTGTCTTGAAGAACGAGCGCATAAGGGTCCATTTAAAGATCTTCTCGACTTCTGTTGCCGCGTAGATTTGCGTACGTGCAATAAGCGATTTATAGAAAGCCTTATTGCAGCAGGTGCTTTTGATAGTCTTCCCGGAAATCGCGCGCAAAAGACCGCTGAATTAGGAACTATTATTGATCGGGCGCTTGAGAAAAAAGAGGCGCTTTTAACGGGACAAATGGGTCTTTTTGCAACATTATCTTCAACAAAAGAGGCGAGCGAATTATATGCATTTACCCCCTGCGATGACTGGCCAACCAGCGAAAAGCTTGAAAAAGAAAAAGAGGTATTGGGTATTTACTTAAGTGCGCGCCCATTGGATGCCTACAAAAAACATCTCACCTGGCTCAATGCCCTTTCATTTGCCAAAGCGCGAGAGCAGAAAGGATTTGTACTCTGTGGTGGCTTTAAAAAAGAATATAAAGTAATCAACACCAAAAAGGGTGATCGTATGGCGTTTTTGACGCTTGAAGATTATCAGGAGCGCGCTGAGATCATTCTTTTCCCCAAGCTTTTTGCAAAGATTTCCACGCTCCTTGAGCAACATAACGCCTTTTTGGTATTGGGAACTATCGATGAAACAGGAAGCATGTGTAAAATCAAGGCAAATGACCTTATTCCACTCGATACTATCTTTTCTGACTGGTCGCTGATTGATAAAGTCTCACTTGCGCTTCCTGCTGGGTTTGAGGCCACGATTTTGCAACAGGCAAAACAGCATTTTGTTCCCGGCAAGGCACGGTTTGAATTTGTCTTTTCTGAACAGGGTAAACAACTTGCGCTTGCGGTCAAAGGACGGTATTCATGTGATCTTGACACACTGACGCTTTTGCATGAACAACAAGTGCACATTTCCATTACGCTTGCGTAAAAACGATCTGTACGAGCAGTCCGGAAACTATTCTCTCGCGTCTTACACCATAATCCTCCCCGCTGCTAAAAACAGTAGCAACCCGAAGAGATTGACTAGATTTACAAACCGTCAAAAATATGGTATTTTAAATAAAAATAAAAAATGGCTTAAAAATGCCATAATATAAACTTATTATAAAAAATGGCGGAGTCCCTTTTCATGAAAAAAATTAAATCATATACCTGCTTAGCGCAGAAGTCGTATCTGTTAAAAATTATGGTCGCAGTAATTTTTTGTTCCACGAGCTGCACTGTGTTCTGTGCCGACCAAGCAACTCAAGATTGGGAAAAGCTACAAAAAATAAGCAACGGGAAGGGGATATCAGAACTCTATAGCTCTCTCAAAGATATTCTTGAAGATCAAGGACGACTTTATGCCGCTCTTTTAAAAAATCCTGAAAATCAAGTTTCGTTTGTAGTAATGCATTTGTATAGATACGGGACGACTTGGACAAAGTGCTATGGCATGCCACAAAACAAATACGAAGTGTTTATGCAAAAACTTCGTGGTTTTATTGGACACGTAGAAGCGAAAATACTGGTAAATGATACAGGCTTGTTAACAATACTTTTTGATCTCAAAGAGCGGAGTCTTTTGCAGACCATATATGAAAAAATAGGCAAAGAAAATTTTGGAAAAATGGTTGCTCTGTATGCACCAAAGGACACGAATGGCGCTGCTATTTTCAATAAAGTAATTAAATCCCCATCAGAAGAAGATCGCGATTTTATAGGATATTGGAATAGTCTGGTCATAGAGTCCCAGTTTGATTACTTTCTCAATTTACTGAGCAAAAATACAGGAGACTATAACAATTTGCCGTCTTTTAGGGATGGACCAAAAGAGTTTTTTGACACCATCAGGCATCTATTGCTTGCATGTATTGAAAAAAAATATGACATGATGCCAGCACTCAATATTGCTCTTTCTTGGGGTTATTATGAGATTGCAGCGACCTTAATTGATAATGCGCCAGGCCTAATTCAAGCACTTGCACAAGAAAACAATGCGGTTGCAGAGCGGCTAAAAGATTTTCTGGAGAGTATGGAGGGTGTGGGTACTGAAGATCCCTATCAAGGAACCATCGAAAACCATCTTGAACAAGTAAAAGAAAAAGTAGAAGAAATAAGCGATTTCAATTCTGAGTTAAAAGCGGCATTTGAGCCTTTAAAAGATATAAAAACAGTTACGGTAGCAAATCTTAAGAAAGCACAAGAAGCTTTTGAAAACACTGATTTTTCGGCCACGCTAGATTGTACTCAGAATAAGCATGTTTATTTTTGTACTTGGTGCAATAAGTTTCCTCTTCTTTTGTCGTCAGTACAGTGGCGAGAGGATATTAAAGATATTCTTGTTTTATTACGCACAAAAGCGCTTGAAAAAAACATTACTATTAATCTCGAAAAATATACAAAAGAAGATGTTGAAGCTGCCGGCTTGAGTGATATTTTCAACGACACGTACGTGTCAACACGAGCTAAAAAAAGAATGACTCCGATATGGGATGGATTTAAGCAGAAGGACAAAATAAAAGAACGCTTTACAAAAAACACCCTTCCAGAAACCATGAAAACTCTTTCTCAATTTTGGGAAGAGCTCAGTGCCTCTCAACAAGAACACGCGAAGCCTTTTTTGACTGATTGGGTTAATCAGGTCCGTCCTTTTGATAGTGGCGGTTTTGTGGCCATAGCATGTCCTGAGGGAGATCATTGGGGCCGCGCAAATCTTCTTTGCAAAGGAGCGAGCTCGCCTTTTCTCTGGAATTTAAACCTCATTATCCACTTTAATAACACCATTTTTGGGGCAAAAAGACAGCTACAAAAAAGCGGTTTCTCGTATGATAAGCTCCAAAGCTGCAAAAATTTCTTTGAAAAAGCCACCACCTATGCAATCACAGAAAGCAAAGATCTTGATATCTATACATCAACCCAATTAAATAATTTCATAGCAAATCTTAATGATCCGTTAAATACGTTTTCATATGATCTCAAACGCATGAAAACTGAAAGCATCGCTCTCTGGGACGGTGAAACATGCGCTGTTGCCCAAGAAATGCACGACTTCAATACAGTAATTATCGAGAATTTTAAAAAAATCGAAACTGCTTTTCAAGAATTACTACAAAAAGCACGCACAAAACTTATCCAAAAGAATCGTGAGCAAGCAGCGTTTAGAAATAAAGTTTTCTGGATATCGATATCATGCTGCGGCATCTTAGGTGTAGCACTCCTCTGGCACTTCAATCGATTCCCTTTCAAAAGCCGCATTTCGTCTTTCTTACAATCAACATATTCTTTCTTGTTGCCAAAACACCCTTATCGACAGCCATATAAAAAATCAGAACTTTTAAGGAAATATTCATGATAAAAAAAATAATATTCTCCGCACTCTGTTTTACCTGCGCTGCAAGCCCAGTCTCTCTCGAAACTATGACACTGCAAAGCACAAGAAATGCAATGCAGGCACAAAAAAGCTGGCCTGCGCTTATAAAAAACATCTCTGCAAAACCCTTTATTGGCCTTAAGCAACTTTGTTCACGAAAACCGCTCTTAACGGCAACATGCATTACGGCAGCAGTCGGGCTTTGCGTTTTATTTTATTTCAAAAAAAATGCATGTATGGACCGTCTCGCTTCGTACAAATGGACTCATCCTCTCTTAGATTACCTTTCTGAAAAAAACTGGATTACGGCGCCTCTTGCTCTGGGAACTGCATCGACCAGACTCGGCAGGGCTGTTGAAAATGGAAACCTAAATCAAGTAAAATATCTGGTTGAACAATGCCATGATCCTCTTGATGCAGAGGTTTACACAATGATTAATGGAGGTAGCAGGAGCACGACTCTTTTAGAGCTAGCGTTAGAAAACGGCTCTATTGAAATCATCAAATATCTCATAACCACAGGTAAACTAAAAAACAGCAGCGACTTGTTAACTTTGGCAATCGAAAAACACAAAAGCATCGAGTTCATAGACAAACTCCTTCAAGAAAAAGCCGTTCTTAAAATAGACTTACAGACACATCTCTGCTATGCACTTAAAGCAAATAATTTTGATATAATTAAATGCCTCGTCAAGCATGGCACCAATATCAATGCTCCCTGTTATCTAGAAAAAACACCACTTACCTGGGCCCTTTCAAAGAAGAAACTTGACCTAGCAAAAAAACTGATTGAAGATGCTGACCTCAAGACTAATGTCAACGTTAAAGAAGAGGATGACTTTAAACAGGCCCCTCTCTACTATGCACTTGAAGGTAACAACATTGAGCTGATTAAATATCTTGTCAAGCATGGTGCTGATATCAATGTTCCCTGTTATCTAGAAGAAACACCGCTTACCTGGGCCCTCAAAAACAAAAAGTTTGACCTAGCAAAAAAACTGATTGAAGATGCTGACCTCAAGACTAATGTCAACATTAGAGAAACAGACCGTTCTGCTCAAAGTACTCCACTCTACTATGCACTTGAAAATAACAACATTGAGATGATTAAATATCTTGTCGAAAAAGGCGCCAATATTACCCTTCCATGCAACTACTCCACAATACCAATTAAAAATGCTATTGAAAAAAACAATCTTGCTATTTTTAAAATTCTTATCGAAAACTCTAAAGAATTTAACATCAATACACCTAATTCAGAGGGTGAATCGGTGATTTTCGATGCGATTATAAAAAGAAAGTCCGAGATACTCAACTATTTAATTGAAAAAGGCGCCGATCTCAATAAATTCTGCTGCAAAAATTGGACTCCACTTGGCCTTGCTATCAATATAAACGAACCGTTTATTATGGAAACTCTTGTTAAAACAGATAAAATCGATATCAACAAAAAATGCTGTATTGATGAAGGCACCCCTCTTTACCATGCAGTTAAAGAAAACAAATTTGATCTTATTAAATTACTCGTTAAGCATGGTGCTGATATTAATAAACCCTGTTATAAAATCAATCAACGCTCTGATTATAAAGAAGAAACGCCCCTTATCCAAGCCATTAAAAACAAGAATTTTGAACTCGCAAAAAAACTAATTGAAGACACGGAACTCAAGGTCAACATTAATGCAGTATGTGAAGGGAACACCCCACTCGGCTGCGCACTTGATAAAAAAAATTCCGAGCTTATCACATATCTTGCCAAGAAGGGCGCCGATATTAATCTTTCATTCAAAAACGATCCCACCCCAATTGAAAAAGTTATCTACGGCAACCGCATTGATGACCTTAAAAATTTTATCCAAAACTCAACAACATTTAAAATCAATAAAGCTATTGCAAGTGGCTCCACGGCAATTGGATTGGCGCTTGCTGTCAAAAATATTGAGATACTCAAATATTTAATTGAAGAAGACGCCGATCTCAATCAATTCTGCACCAAAACCTTGACTCCATTCGGAGTCGCTATTGAAAACAGAGACTTAAAGCAAGTAAAACTCCTCAGAAGAAGAAACGCCGATGTCAACGTAATCTGTAATATTGATAAAAAAACTCCATTGGCCTTTGCAAAGACATTGGCCAAAAAATACAAGGATAACAAGAAAGTGCTAGATGAGAACAAGAAGATAATTAGTTATTTAAAACGGCACGGTGCTGAAGAATGAAACTAAAACCGCTTTTCTTCATACTCTGTTTTACCTCCGCGATAAGCCCGGGCTCTCTCGACGCAATGGCACTGCAAAGCACGCGAAATGCAATGCAAGCACAAAAAAACTGGCCTGCGTTTATAAAAAGTAGTGTCACAAGACCGTGGGAACTGGTAAAAAACAGCCGATTGATAGATTTTTGTAGAAAAAATCCAGAAATAGTTGGTGTCACCGTTGGCGGTGCCAGCATTGCAGCCATCATTACAGCCGCCATTGCATGGCTTGCAAGAG
>Ga0209417_1002468_pt1 | contig 28150 bp, 18 predicted proteins | sample RifGroF2_FD_184002 | JGI IMG/M metagenome (GOLD analysis project Ga0209417, IMG submission 184002) | Groundwater microbial communities from Rifle, Colorado, USA - Groundwater F2 (SPAdes) (version 2) | ecosystem: Environmental > Aquatic > Deep subsurface > Groundwater | place: Rifle, Colorado... | reverse complement strand
ATTTACATACTCCTTTCAAAGACAAATCTCAGTCCTCCTATCTCCGAGAATCTCAAAAATTACAGACGTTTGGTGGACTAACGAATCCGTCTCTACTCATTGTTTCTCTGAGCTTCTCCCGTAACTGAATTTAAAGATATGGAAATCTTGCAGACCAGGCTCTTCTGAAAATTCAATTTTTCATTCCGGCACCCCGGGTGCTCTTCCGGAAGACTCGCGGATTACAAGCTTGGTCGGAAGAGTCAGATGGGTATCGTAAGCGCTTTTCCCGTCTATAATATCGTAGAGCAGAGTAAACGCAGTTTCACCAATTTCTCTGAGGTGCCTGGTGAAGGTTGTAAGCCGTGGAGATACATAGTTGCAGAGGTTTATATCGTCTGCACCCGTAACTGAAATGTCCTGCGGGATAGAGAATCCTGCTTCTTTCAGTGCGCGCATGGCCCCTATGGCCATCATGTCGTTTCCGCAGACTATGGCCGTAGCTTTGAAACGCTTTTCCGCCACTTTCTTTTTCATCTGCGCGTAGGCGCTTTCTTCCATAAAATTCGCACTAATAATGTCCTTCTTGTAGAAAGGAATATTGTATTTTTCCATTATTGAAAGGAAAGCTCTCTGTCTTTCCATAGATGTATATGCCACCACTGTGCCTGTTATATATATGAAGTCCCTGTGTCCCTCGCTCACGAGCATCTCGGTAATTTTACAAGCTCCGTCGTAGTCGTCGACTGTAACAGTAGGCAGCCCTAACGCGGGTTCTTCGCTTATGGCAACTGCCGGAAGCTGGCGTTTCGTCATTTCTGCGATGATGTTCCTAGGCAGCCAGCCGTATGTGATGATTCCATCTACCTCCCTTGAATTTATCCAGTCGTAAACCTGCTTCCACTGGTATGAGTCGGAGTAGCCCTGGGTGCTGAACCTGAATCCTTTAGTGAATGCCGCATTAGATATTCCGCCAATAATCTCGGTGATGTTGACGTCGGAAAAAGGGGTCGGAAGTTCGCCGCCGGGAGCTTCCGGTATAAGTACTCCGACAGATTCGGCTCTTTGCGATCTCATCTGGCGGGCATGAAAGTTTATAGCATAGTTTTTAGTTCTGCAGAATTCCTTTACTTGTTCCTCGAGTTTTCTACTGATAGCATACTGCCTGGCTTTACCGTTCAATATCATGGAGACGGTGGTTTTGCTTACTCCGAGCTCCTGAGATATTTTATCGAGAGAATAACGCATGTCGAATTGTTCCACCTGATATTTCTTTTATTCAAAATAACGATTTGCGATGCATAATCAAGCTGACGACCGATATCGTTATAAAATCTTTTATGCCCTATTGACAAACAACTTCAATCCTTATATACTAAATGTGTTTAGTAAACATAAGAAAGGCCATGTTCTAAATGGATATCTACAGCAAAATATTTGGATGTTTCATCGGAAAAAGCGTCGGCGGAACTTTGGGAATGCCGCATGAAGGAGTCGAAACTTTCCTGGATCTTGATTATTATTCTCCCGTGCCGGACAGGAGCCTACCCAACGACGACATAGACCTTCAGCTCGTCTGGTGCGAGGCCTTCAAAGATAAGAGACTGGCACTTACGAACAAAGATCTAGCGCTCTTCTGGGAAAAACATATAGACGCCCATCCCGACGAGTACGGAATTGCCCTGTGGAATATAAAAAGAGGCATTAAGCCGCCCCTCACAGGGATTCACAATAACGAGGCATTCAGGCATGGAATGGGTGCGGCGATCCGTTCGGAAATATGGGCTGCTCTTTTTCCAGGAAAGCCGCTGACTGCTGCTTATTTCGCGTGGCAGGACGCCTCGGTGGATCATGACGGAGAAGGGATTTATGCCGAAGTCTTCCTCGCCGCTGCGCAATCGCATCTTTATACGTCCGGGAATTTGAGACAATCGATAGACTACGGGATTGGAATTCTGCCTTCCGACTCAAAACTCAAGGCCGCTCTTATCGATACCGAAAAAAGTTTCGATTCTGGAATGACTTACCTCGAAGCCAGGGACCGCGTCATGCGCCTTTTCGGAAGCGTTAATTTTACTGACGTCGTCATGAATTTGAGCTTCATCCTCATAGGGCTTCTTCACGGACGCGGCGATTTCTCCGATTCGATAACAATGGCCGTAAACTGCGGGCAGGATGCCGATTGCACCGGAGCCACAACTGCGGCATTTATGGGAATACTGCTCGGGAAAGAAGCTATTCCGGAAAGATGGGTTTCGAAAGTCGGAACGGATATTTCTGTCGGCGATTATATCAAAGGAATAAAGGTTAATTCCTCCATAGATTCGCTCGCCAATGATATATTGTCATGCCATAAATGGATAGCGGAAGAAAAAGCACTCCCGTCTCTCGAATTGCCGTTCGTCATCCCGAAAAGCGAAGATTTCTCCGACGGGAATCCGTGGCTTGTCGAAGGTGAGAAGATCGTTTTTGACGGTTTGAAACTGGACAATTCAAAATATTCGAGTCATGTAAATAAGGAAATACATTTCAAGACGAATCTATCTTTCAATTATTCAGGCGACATACAGATGATGATTGCGAGCAAAGGCATATTCAGGGCTTACTGGAACGGTCGCTATATGGGAGTTAAGGGCGACCAGATGATACCCGTCCCCGCAATACACCGCGTCAGAGGCGGGCGATGCTTCAATCTATCCGTCAATAAAGGGGAAAACTGCGAACTTGAAATAGTCCTTTATCCGACATTTCCAGTCCCTGATCTCTATGTGGCCTTTGGCGATATGCAATGCAGGCATCTTGACGTGAATTACAACATTTAACGACAATAAAAAAGAAGAATTTTCATGAGCGAAGAGCCTCGGTTATGCGGGCGTTTATTTCAACGACATTTTCTTCAGAATTGTCGAAAATGAAAGCGCCGACTCCGTAGCCTACAGAAGCCAGGGCGAGTTACTGAAATAAGGCAGATTACTGTTTTATTAATCTCGGATTGCCCCATACCGCGTGGGTATTGTCGGGCCAGGCACATTCACTGTTCGTTGATTCAAGCTTCAGCGTAAGTCTCTTAATATTCGAGATATCGATAGATAAAACGCTGGAACTTGAACTGTCAGAACACTCTGCCGCAGCCAGTTCTGCGCCATCGCCCAAGACCTTGAAAGCTATTCCCGATCTTGCACCAAGTCGGCTGTGAATGCCAACTTCGGATTTGAAGGTTTTATATATCCCTGACGGCAAGATATAGTCTGCCTTGAAGGGTACTCCCAAGCCAAATCCATTCTCGTAAAAACGCTCTTTCCCATTGATCTTAAGTGAAAGATCGACAGGCTCAAAATTAGAATTCAGACAATATGGCGACTTGCGCATTTCAGGATATGCGTAAGGATACGGCATCCAGCCCGTACGGATTTCAGGAGTATATTCGCTGAGATATGCCGAGTTAAGCTGCTCTAGTTCGGAACTCTCGAAACGTGAAGCACCGACGCAGATTACAGAATAAAGGAAGTCGGAAAGAACGCTCGATGAAAATTCCCCACTTTCTGTTAACTGTTTCCTCAGGAGCGCTATGTCGTTTTTGTAAAATGCGTCAAGCATGGGGATTATCCTGGAAATAGAGTTCTCCAGCATGTCGGTAAAACGTTCGAAGATATTGAATGCTATCTCTTCGGCGGAAGTCCCAATCAATCCGGGACTTGCGCTTAGATTAAAGGGCTCATACTGACCTTCGAGGACAGAATGATATTGCAGCGCCATCGTCTTCCTGTCATCGGGAGGAAAGAGCATTTTTATCATTTTCATGTCAGTGCCCATGGTAGTTCCGACGGAATGCGGCGGACATCCACAATCCTCAATAACGTGTGCAACGGTTCCTGCAAACTTGGCGAAACCTTCCAGATCACCAGCTTTAAGCCGTTCGATGCACTTTGCGGCAAAATATGTAAATGACGTTCTCATCAAATCATAGTAACCACAGATGAAGTAATCCTCGCCCGGGGCGTCTTTGCGGAAAAGCCTTAGCTCCCATGGATCCATAGGCAGCCTGCCGTCCGGTAACTCGACATATTGACCCAATTCTTCCTTGCGTCCGAAATAATCATCTCCATACATGCAATATTCATTTTCAAGCGCATAAAAAGGAGCGGCCAGCATCTCTCTCTGCCAGAGCGGCAGTGCCTCGATTGCGGCATGAGTCAAAATAACATGTCCTTTTAAATCAGCCATAAAACTCACCCCGGTTATATGTTTCTTGCTTCAATTATTTGCCCATACTTATATCTCAACCAAGTTTACATCTGATTTCGTTTTGCCAAAACCGTGTTCATATTTTCAGCAGAATTTAAAAATCAGAAAGAGTAAATATACAGTATTTTTATTGCTTCAGGCGCTAAATTAAATTTGAAATATTTTAACTCTTCGGATCTAAAAATACTCTTCCCGTTAATGCTTGTTTCCCTCTCACCCGTAAAATCTATAGACTCAACTTTATATAACTTGCTCGGAGATAGTAAAACACCGAGTTCAATATCAACACATTTCTGTTCATTATTTATCAAAATAAGAAATTTCTCTTCCTCGTTTTTTTCAAGACACATTAAATCCACATCAAATCTATTATTATTAAAATTAACAGGCCTATTTTTACCAAGAAGCAGATCTGTTTCTTTCTTTAGGATCGACCAGACATCCTCATAACCTGAACATTTGTTTAAATTTAAATCGATAAAACCGACGCCTTCTTTGTTTAACAATGAATTTAAGACAGGTTCTTTATAAGGATTCCCGAACTGATCAACCTCACCTTTTCGAGCCACAATAAGAATCTTAGAACCTTTCGCCTTTGCAATTTCAAGCTGCCTTAGAGCATCTCGAGACACCGAATATGGGAATGGCATAATTATTAATGAATATTCCGACAGATTGCTCATAGTCCGCTCATCGTCCAGATAAAATAAATCGTAAGGATATGCATTATGGAACAAAAACTCCATTAGAGCCTTCTGGTAAATATATCCTTGAACCTGCTCTTGCAAAACAGCGGCTTCGATCTTTTTATATGAGGCCATGGGATGGTCTTTGCCATATTTTTCTAGCAGATAGGGAGACGCTGGCTGTTGATATTCGTGATTCAACTGCCACCAGTCTTCGCTTGCTCTGGAATAAAGCAAGGCGATTTTCTTAGGAGGAGATGATTCAGCAATGCCCTTCTCTTCTAACCGTTCAATTAAAGGCATAAGCTCTGCCAAGGCTTCTCCTCCCGGCAATAATTTGCCTTTTTTCAAATCAGCAATATTCCATAAATGGAAAAAATCGATAGCCTTGACGTCTTTACCGCCTTGTCCTATCACTGTAAGTGTCGGGCCAAAAATCCTGATGGCTCTTTCAAATGGGCCATAAGGATTAAATTTGCCGGTCGCAAGGGTAAAGCCCGCCTTTCGGTTTTTATTGGCTCCTATCAGTCGCTTGATCGTAGATTCAGGACAATAGTAATCTGTAGCAATGTAATCCATATCAGCCGTTTGTCCAATAATATCATAAGCAAGTCCAGACCACATGCGATTATTAAAACAGAAAGGCCACGGTATAAGCAAACATGCCACAGTAGCATCAGGATTTTTTTCTTTTACAGCATCACGCCAATACTTAAAAAGATTTGCAATCCCTTCATATTCAAATATCTTCCATTTTCTGAAATTTTCTTCATTAACAACATCTGAAGGCAAAGACTCATAACCAAATCTTTTTTTAAATTTTTCGTGACATGAATCTTTGGTGGATACATTTCTTAAGCGGTGGCCTTCACAGCCGAATTCATCCCCTCCAAGGATGACACCATCAGCGCCTGAGTCTATTATTTCACGATATATTTCAGCAAGCCCTTCTTTTACATAGTCATCACTTATTATGCAAGGCCATTTCTCATTGTCCTCATGAAAATCCCCCTGAGACATAGGAAAATATCCTTTTTTTGCTGAAAAAGGAAGACGGTTTGGGCCAAAAGAAGCGATGACCTTAAACCCATTTTTGTGCATGGCTTCACAAAAATCTTTCATTATATTTCCCTTTGTGTAGGATATCGCTATTTTACTGGGCCATAAAACTCCACAATATTTTCTTTTCCCGACAGAGATATCGTTAAGCTCACGCTCCGTATAAGATTTATATGGCTCCTGAGATGGCAGCTTGAATATCCCTTTTTCCAAATCAGACTTATCAAAATAAAAATCGCTATAGAAAATTACTTGATCCATTTTCATTTTCTTTAAATATTTTATGAGATTAAGAAAACGCTCATTTTTTTCAAAGGGAATGTTTGTAAAAGACAGATTCCAGAAGTCTCGAATGGAAATATATATGCCTTTATCCATTCTTTTTATCGATTTTTTCTCTACTCGAGTATCAGGTTTTAATTTCACTCCCTCTTTAAGAAAAGGAATGGAATTGATAGGCTCTTTAGTGACTTTTTCCGAAGCTATGACCGCGTTTGTCGGAGATAAAATTTCAAATTCAAACAGGGCGGGATAAACATTGCCATTGCCTTTCAATCCGATAAATCGAACAGAATTGACAATAATCGGAGGAAAGAAATGTTCTAAATGTTTTTTAGGTTCAATATTTTTTTCTTCCGCAAGAATGATGTTATACTTTTTCCCGCCATCTGTGCTTGCTGCTATTTTATATGCTGTAACACATTGCTTTTTATCTTGAAAAATACTTATTCCTGATATCGTTCTCGGTTGTTTAAATTCAAATTCAATAGTCGCTCCCAATTTTGTCAGTTCGCCCGGAGTACGAATCGGAAATTCCACTTTTGATTTGTTTCCCTCCGTCGTCGGCCCCTCGTCATGATCTTTGACGCCATCTATAATTCTCCGCAGCGTATATCCGGCATAGGGATATGAGCTCAACTTCGCTTCAGGCGCGATATTGGTTAAATTATCTTCTGCTATAAGATTTACGGCATAACTAATCGCAATAATTAATCCCAGAAACAAAATAGACTTCCTCTTCATGACAAGATCTCCTTATTATAACTAATGTTACGTTCAAAAAATTTCAGACGCAAATAAAAGCAGTGTCCCTTGGCTATTGGCAATCCTTAGATTTTTTATCCATTCACTGTGTCCATCCGCAAAATCGACATTTGCACCGTTACGATGCCTTCCTTCCCAAGCAAACTGAGGATATGACGCTTCGCTTTCTTCCTCAATAACCAAAAGACGAGCTGTTTGATTGGCCGCGTCGGTTAGCAATACAGTCTGAGAAGGTCTTTTCAAATTAATATTTTTTCTCCAAGGAAAACTTGCATCGAAATACGTGAGATATCCATTCATGCTATAGTCAGTATTACCAACCCAGTGACTCTTTTCTGATGGACAAAGAAACACTCTGCTTTGGGCATTCCAAGCTGCCCCCCCTGACAAGGTTTCTTTCCCTAGGTAATCGGCTAGAAGATAATACCACCTGATGCCAGGCCAACCTATTCTACTGGGAGGATAAAAATCATTGTTTTCACTAGTATAGGAAAAAACAGCAAGTCCTATTTGCTTTAGATTGTCAGCGCATTCTATTCTTTGAGTAGTCATTTTTGCGTTTCTCAATGCGGGCAGAAGGAGGCTTGTAAGGATTGCTATTATGGAGATCGTAACGAGCAACTCAATGAGTGTGAATTTCATCTGTTTTTTAAATAGTTTCATATAGCCCTCAACGTTCATGTAGATTCATTTTTGATTAGTCTGCCTAATATTATCCTGGATTTTATATTAAATTGCCGAGTTTTCCATTTATCCTTGAGCATATCTACAGCAGTGACTCCCATTTCATAAAAAGGGTAATAAATGGTGGTCAGTTTGGGGATATAGTAGTCGGCAAGTAGAGAGCAGCCTACAACGCCTCCATCTTTTGGAAGGCGCTTGCCGTGCTTGGAAAAAAACTCAAGTATCTTCATCGTGAAAAATCTTGCAGGAGTGATAAAAACAGTGTCAGAAGTCGAATTCCTGACAAGCTTCTCTAGCAATGCAAGTATCTCAAGCTCTCTGCTTGGCGTTGAAGTAAGAATCTGCCCCTCGAAAGACCCTTTTTTGAGAAAATCAGAAAAACTTTTCATGACCATTTGAGAATAGTGTATCCTGCTGTCAGAGGATATGTATATATAACTTTTATATCTTTTCTCACTCAAATATAACAAGAGCTCCATCATGTTCTCATAGTCGTTGAAGAGTATACAATCCTCTGACAAGGGATTTATTGAGGGGTTCATAACTACGCAAGGAATGTTTTCCTCAGCAAGAAACGCTTTGATTTTCTTCGGAATATTGTCAAATGATATGATGCCTCCGATGCTTCGCTTTAGAAGAAATTCCGGAATTTCAGCATTGGATTCTTCTTTATAGTGCCCACTGAATATTCCGAATCCTAACTCGCCGCAGCGTTCAAGTATTCCGGCCGCGGCGGGGTGATAAAATGTGCTTATCTCATCCCTGCCCGAAGCAATCAATCCGATATTCCGGTTTAGTTGTAATCCACGCTCCCAGGCCATTGTCAAAATTTTCTTTTTAGTTTCCCTGCCTATCGAAATAGTTGTGGAGTTATTTTTCATAACTCTGGAGACAACAGATGTAGTTACTCCAAGCTCCCTGGCAATAGAGGTGAATGTGATTTTTTCTGCGTTGTTACTCATTAACCGCTCCTTTAATCAAGATTATACGTCATGTTTTGATTAATGTCAAGGGCAATAAAAAAGATTACTGCCTTGCGCTATGTTTTAGGTTATTTTTATTCAACTTATATGTTTTACTTATTTTATTTGACAGTTCTCTGCTATTTTGATCTTAAATGGCCTATAATGTGCTATAAATGAATCAATTACTATTTTTTACATATAATTGATCATGGCTTGTTGACAAACTGCGGCAGATAGGTTATAATCTGCCTTATAACTCATATGCAGGAGTAGAGATGAGTCAATTGAAAGACGTAGATTATAAACACAGGCAGCTCTATCGGATACTCAAGGGCAAAATAAAAGAGCATGCCGGAGAACCCTCGTTCCTGTTGCCTTCCGAAAGCGCAATGAGAAGGGAATATGGACTCAGCGTCCACACGATTCGTCAGGCACTAGGCCAACTCGAACACGATGGCCTTATCTTAAGGAAGCAGGGAAAAGGTTCATTTGTGAATACGGAGGCATTTCATGCGGGAGTCACAAACGTATATCTGCTGGGGGTAATGTTCGATATCGAAAGCACTTACTTTCAGAGTATACTAAAAATGACGGTGCCACCGCTGCTGCGAAATGGCCATGCATTTAACGTCAGGACGCTTAAGGCCGACACTCCTCCTGATATCCTTCTGGATATGGAATTGCACAGGATAGAAAGTCTTCCGGAGACGGATGTCGTCCTGATAACAGCTACCGGGCTTGACGTGAATGCCGTCCGGAAATGTCTTTCGCTGAATGTACCTGTGATATTTCTCGGAGATTTCAAGTCGGAAGATATGCAAGACATGTCTTTCAATCAGATCACTGGCGACAATGGCTACCTGGCGTCGAGTTGTGTCAGGCATCTTGCTGAAAAAGGCAAATCGAAGACGGCTCTTTTTATCGGAAGTCTGGAGCACCTGTTTTTCAGGCAGTTTGCAGAAGGGGCGATGAGTGCTGCGAAATCGTTGAAGATCGAACTTGAGATTTTCGAAATCCCCAAAGGCTATACGTCGTTTCCTGAGACTGAAAAAAGAGAGCATGTCAAGCGTGCTGTCTCGAATGCCATGTCCTCGTTCCGTTTCGATTCGGCACTTTGTGCATGCGAAGGACCCGCCATTGTTACGGAGATGTGTTCGAGGGGCATAAATGTTCCAGGAGACATTTATCCTATAATAGCGGATGCTACTCTAGACGGCTGCCCCAACTGGCAGACAGACCATGCGCCTTTTATAGATGCAATCTATGAGAGGGTTGCGGAACTTGCTTCCGGCGACACTGAAAACAAAAAAAACAGGCTTCAACTCGAGCCCATATTCAGCGAAGGTTGATACTTTGAATATTGGAAAAGGAATCAGATGAATGAAAAACTATGAATTAGGATTCTATGTTGTTCCTGAGCCCGAGAAGATGCGCAGGCAGATCAATGTCCTTTCCGGGATGGGGATCAGATATATAGGGACGGACGGTTTCTGCGGCTGGGAGGATAACGCTTTTACTGAAAAGATAGCTGAGATAATAGGAAAAAGCGAAATGAAGCTGCATTCTTTTCATTCTCCTTTCGGACTGATGTTTCCCCGGCTTGAGAATCTGGACAGGAGCCTTTCGGATAATTATCGGATAATCGATGTCGCAAGATCATGGGGTGCAAAGAACATCGTCTGGCACATGCGCTGGTTCCGGAGATATGAACACGATACGCATTTTGCTTCTGTAAACGTCATGGATGAGATGGGGCAGGAAAGAATAGACGAACTGATGTCGCAGGTATTGCCGGGAACCTGCGCATATGCGGCGCGATACGGGATAAATATCAATCTGGAGAATATGCCTTTGTTCAGCTGGGATCGCGACTGTGATAACATACTAGGTTTTATTCGTAACCAGGGATTGAAGAACCTTGGTTTCATATATGATATCGGTCATGCCTGGTGCAGCGGGATCGACCCAGCCAGTCCTATTTTAAATTCAGGCCACCTGCTGAAAGATACTCATTTTCATGACAACTATGGAGTTCTGGATTATGACTTAAACAGGGTGGCGACAATCGCAGATATTTCTAAGTACGATCTGCATCTCCCTGTAGGGCTGGGAACCATAAACTGGCTTCATGTGATCCGGGCTTTGCGACAGATCAACTACTCCAGCCCTATAATTTTTGAAGGGACTCACATGAAAGGGCATCCCGAAGAAGCTTCCATAGAGCAGTATTGCAGGAGCGTGAGATTGACTATCGACAACTGGCGGGCCTCCGAGGAGCTTGCCGAATATTTAAAAATTTGATGAGACTGGAGTTAGAATTGAAACGAAATTCCATTAAAAGTTCTGGAGGAATGACATGAAGGCGACAGGCAAGTTTACGCTCATTGAGTTGCTGATAGTGATTTCAATAATCATGATTTTGGCGGCATTGCTGCTACCCGCATTGCGGAGCGCAAAAAACACGTCATACGACATATCCTGTAAAAGCAATCTCAAGCAGATAGCGCTACTTCATCAGAATTACATCGGAGACTACGGCTACTGGGCAAACGCGGGTTATGCGGATGGCTATAACGCCACCGAGTACGGGACAAGCGCTGCCGGACTCGGCGCTCCTTCATGGGCGATGGCCTTCGAACTTTCGGGATATGTCAGCAACGGCAGGTCGCTGTTTACGACACCAAACGATGCTTATGAAGATTACAGGAAGGCGGCGAAGCTTTACTGCTATTCCGGAGCAAAAGAACCGATACTGCCAGCACTGCTCAGTCATTCGCTCAATGGGCTGCGGAATGTTTCATACGTCATGATCAAGGCGCCGAATACAGGGCCGAACTGGATAAATGCAGGGGGACGTCATCCTGTGGGATCCGCGACTTATGTCAAAGCGGGGTCCATTCCGTCTCCATCCACGAAGGCCGTCAACGTTGACGGAGGCGTCAGCGAATCCAGGACAAGCGGAATGTATAATTATAATGAGCCGGCATTTCCGCACCGCAACAAATGCAACGCGAACTATGCAGACGGACATGCCGAGAGCTTCAGCTACAAGGTCTGGTTTGAAGGCGGAAGCAGTACCAATTACAGAAATGCCGGAGTAAGCGGCTGGACGCCCTGATGAAGTTTTTTTTCAAAAATTATCTTATAAAAAATAAACGGGAGATCTTATGTTCAAGTCAGGTTTGCTTATGTTGTTTGGCGGAATCTTTTGCTCCATGAACTGCCTGGGAATGGAAATCAAGGGCATTTCCAGGGCTGAGAATCCCGAAAAATGGGAAACGGAAGTAAATATTTCCAATCCGGTATCGGAGGCTTTCGTGACAACAAATCTGGAGCCATCCACAATCAGAAAAATTTCCACGGACAAAACGGAAGCCAGGCTGATTCTCCTTCCGGACGCGCTCGGTGTTTACTTTCGCTGTTATGAAAGCAAGGAACTGCCTGCGGTCGGAAAGCCCCGTATTCTCGACAGTCTTGATCCGGCAAAAGAAGACGCAGTTGAGATTTTCATTGATATCAACAACGATGGAGAAAGGGCTTTCGGGGTGGCTGTAAATAAGGAAGGCACCATTATGGATGCCGTTTATTTTGTCCAGGACTATGTGGACAAGCGATGGGATTCCGGAGCCGAGGCACATTGTTCATCAGGTAAAGGATATTGGGACGCTTTTGTAAAAATACCCTTCAAGGAAATGGGCATAACTCCTGACTCTGGAGATATAGCGGGAATCGCATTTATGCGTACCCGGCATGTCGACGGCAAAAAGATTTCCAGCGCATGGCCATCTCCGAAAACTGTTTACACATGGTGGCAGAGGCGGGAAGTGCCCGAGCCTTTTTTCTATGCAGACATGCTTCTTGGATACGAACCGACTCCCGGGCTTAAGCTTTTCTCTCTTTCGAGAGGCCTTTACGAAGAGTCTGCTGTTGCCGAGGAAAATGCATTTACCGGACAGATCCTCAACATGTCGTCGGATACTATTCCGTTTTCCCTTACTGCAAGTTCTGTGCTCCCCGGCAAAGAGGAAGTTGTTGTCAAAAAGCTTGAAGGAGTTCTTGTTCCCGGCGAAATCTTTCCGTTCCGTATGGAATATCCGGCAGGAAAAGGGTCTGTCGTTTTCCGTCTGACTGACGGAAAAAGCGGAAAGACGATTTATACTTCAAGCCTTACAAAGTCTTTCGAAATGCCTAAGCGGATAGCGGACGATCCCGGATCTTTCGACAAAAACCTCATCACTGTGAAAAATAATGCTCCGGCACGTGACGGGTTCGTGATGTTCGGTCATCACATGAAAGGGAAAGAAGGTTATGTCCAGTATGCGGAATCACTTGGGCTTGGTTACGACATTTCCGATGTCATCGAAAATATAGGGAAGAACAAGGAGATCGTGTATATGAACCTCCGCCATGATACGCGATACAATGACCTTCGTACGCATGCAAAGGCATTTAGGGAAGTCGGAGCAAAGACTTTATATAGTCCGTATGCAAAAAACATTGCAGCAAAGAAATACAAAACTTATGCCGAATGTCCGTATATGGTCAATGTAAGCAGCAATCCTAAAACAAACGACAGCTGGTCATTTCAATGCCTGCCGACAGAAGAATTTAAAAAGGATTATTTCCAGAGTCTCGAAGATGGCTTGAGAGACTATCGTGATATAATATGGGGGGTTTTTGTTGCCGATGAATTCGACTATACGTTTTCAAAGGCCGCCAGGGTCGCATTTGCCTCGCCGGAATCTCAGGCAAAATATCCCGAAGTGATGAAGATCAATGAAGATGTAAAGAAAAGATTCGGACACGGCATCCCTAATGAGCAAACGCCGAAAGAAGAACTTCCCTACTGCAAAATAGCCTGGCAGAGATGGCTAAATGACTGGGTGGCGAAATTTACGGACGAGGTCGGCAAAAAGGTCAAATTGACATCGCCCGATGTCTATTTTGTCGGAGATGATCCGCAGGGACAGGTATTTCCATACGATTACGGTCTGAGATGGAAAAATGTGGATGTTGCAATGCATCAGACGGCCGACAAGGCGATGCCGTATGACATAGGCACTTCAGTCATAACAAAATTTGTGAAGGACAGCATCGGCGATAAGGAATTCTGGCCATGTGTCCACTACGAGGCGTCACTGGCTATTTACAATCTTGACGAAATGCGTGAGCTTCTCAGTCGGGCGTTCCGCAACGGCGCAACGGGAATGTCCCTCTTCAACCTCAGCTGGTCCGGACGGCTTGGACGTACCGAAGATGTTGGCGCTCCGGAAAGATGGGCCTATCTTCTTCAGTTGTCTAAAATGTATGCTTCGGGAGTCAGGGCGAAACTCCCGGAAAAAGTAGAAACTGGCGCATTCTATTCCAGTTATTCATCGATGGCAGATTATTCGAAAGGCATAGGGGCCGTCTACAATTACCTGGGACCAGCTACTGGCGCATATTTTAAATTCATTTATGATTGTGCTCTGGAACGTGGAGATACATCGCTCGACGGATTCAAAACAGTCTTCGTCCACGACGCCGAATACGAATCGGACGCGGCTCTCGAAAAACTTCTTAAGGCTGTACATGATAACGGAATGACCCTTGTTATAGCCGACCCTCTGGCCTTCTCAAAAGCTCCCGAAGGCGGAGCCCTGAAAAACAGAGACGCTCTACTGAACGGAATACGCGTAGGAGATAAAGCTGTTTCTGAAAACGTTGTGCCCGGAAAGGACGCTTCGCCGCTCCTCCAGTCCATAAAACAGATCGATGTAAACAAGGCCTATGTCATCCTTTCGGTGCCGGAAGGAGCGAAGGAACTTCTCCGCTATAAGAGCGGTGGCCCTGCGTTGCTGGAGTGGCCGTGCGGTAAGGGGAAGGTGGTGTATTTTGCATTTAATCCCTTCCACTTCGTATCGACTATGTCGCTCGATCCGAATGCGCCGACCGGCTTCGACTTCGGGGACAAAGCCATACCGGACCCGCTTCTGGTCCCGTTCAGTCCGTCGACCTGTAAATTTTTCAAAGTTTTTCTTAGTCATCTCGGGATTGCGCAGGATGAAAAAATATGGTCTCTGAAACTTCCCGCGCCGGAGCAGCAGCTCAAATGGCCAAAGTCTGTCTGCCTGACGGGAAACTCAATTGTCTGGAGTCTTTCGCTTCCGAAAACATGCATGAATCCCATGGTGCCGGGGGCTTATCGTTATTCTGTTGCTCCCGCAAATCCCGTCAAGGCCGGATCCGATGGCTGGATATCCTTCGCCGAAGGAAGGCTTACCGACAGGATTGCAGCGCAGAAGTTTTTCAAGAAACTGAATGACTGTGTCGATACCTGGAAGGACAAATCCGCATTCTCTCTGGAGATTGATCTTGGTGCGGATGCTTTTACGGAACGTATCGATCTATATGTTACAGGAGAATATCCCGGAATCAGATGCGGTGCCAGTCCAGATGGGAAAAACTGGAGCGAGCTTGCCAAATCCGATGAAAAAGGGAAAACAGACATGGTTCGCAAAATATCCATTCCCCTGAACAGTATGAAAACCCGTTATCTGAAGTTGGATTTCGACAAGCGGACATCCGGGCCAATGACTATCGCGGAAATGGATATATGGGGTTACTTTATCTCTGGAGCTCCGCAAAAATGAAAGGGAATAAAATGAGAGGAATCAGATCAGCAGACGGCATAAAGCGATTCACGCTTGTGGAATTGCTTTTTGTAATTGGAATAATAATGATTCTGGCAAGCCTTCTCCTTCCAGCGTTGAGGACTGCCAGAGAAAGAGCAAAAGGCATTGAATGCAAAGGAGATCTGAAACAAATAGGCATCGGGATATATTCATATTCCAATGACAGCACCGGCTATATTCCTCCCGTATATGTCGAAGCGGATGCTACTGCTGTTACAGATAATAACAAGGTATGGCATGTAACCCTTGTACGCGAAGGATATCTTGGGTCCGCCAGGCCTACCTACAATTATTACAATGTGGGGCGGCCTGCGACTAAAGTCAATGTTTTGCGATGCCCGGTACAAGATCCTGTACTCGCGCAGGACTATGCCAGTTACTTTCTAAACAGAAGCTATTTTGCTCGTGGCGGAGCCAATTACTATGGACGCACGTGGTGGAAGGTGGAGCAATTGAAACCTCAGGCATTCTATGCTCTATGCGGAGGGAGTCTTGCGGAAGGAACTCCCATGGCTTATCACGCAGGACCGGTTACGGTATGCAGCGGACCCGGAACCGCCCCGACAAGTGCACACGCAAAAGGAACCAACATGCTTATTATGTCTGGAGCTGTTGACTGGATGCTCAAGAACGACGTAATAAATGCTTTTTACAGTCCAACTGGACTATGGGGGTTTTAATGAGAAAAATATCTCTTGTCTGTAGTTTTTTAACGTTCTGCGTTGTATCGCTCTTGGCAATTGATTATGTCCATGTCGAGGATGGACATTTCAACTATAAAGGAGAGCGTTTGCGGCTCTGGGGTGTGAATCTTCAGCTGCATCATGTCCAGAATTACAAAGGCGCGAAAATAACGGTAAAAAGAATAAAAAGCATGGGATTCAACGCCATTCATTTGTGGCTATCGAGAGGCACGTTTCATCAGCCTGGCAGAGACTGGAAAAGCTTTATCAAGGAAAATAAAGGATCTCAGAAAGGTCTTGATCTTCTGGATTATTTTATTGCCTGCTGCAAGGAAGAAAATATTTTTGTGAGCATCGCATTAAGTCCCAGAGGCGATGAGATTACACCGGATGTTTTCGACCTTGCTTCATGCGACGACAGCCTTTCCAAAGATCAGTGGTTCAAGAAATTCTCGGACTGCAAGCCCAAATATTCCATATCCGCCCTCCGTTATCTCGATGAAAGAATTGCCAAAGCCTATGAACTTCATTCCGCCTTTTTTCTGAACAGAATAAATCCATATACCGGATGCAGATATGCCGAAGAACCAACTATAGCCCTTTACGAATTTGCCGATGAGTGCGATTTCCTTGCATGGCCGCCGAGAAATCTCAAATCAGATGATCTGGCTGGATGGCAGATAAAAAGGAAATGGGAAATTTTTCTTAAAGTCAAATATCACGACACGGAAACCCTGAAAGCTGCTTGGGGAAGCCTTCTCGAAGGAGAGAATATTACAGATATGAAGGCTATGTTTTATCCCGGAAGAGAAATAGATAAGACTCCATCCCCACGAATCGAAGACGCCTGGGAATTCCTTTATGGCCTCTGCTCTTCCAGCGATGAGGCATTTCTCAAATCTTTCCGCAGTATGGCTCAGGAAGGAAAAGGATGCAATATTGTTCCAATTACAATGGATTCGGTAATCTATACAAAACTTGGAAACCTCTATGCCATTTCTTCCAAAAGCTCGTTTACCTGCGGAACGGAAATGCTGAGAGGCGGAGCTATTGAAAAAAATGCCGACGGATATGCATGGACGCCATTGTCTTCGATGTCTCCAAAGGAATTTCATTACAGCGTATCGCCCGGACTTATAAAAATTAAAGGAAAACCATTTTGTCCTTATGCCGGGGGCGAGCTTGTCAATAATCCCTATCGTGCCGCGGCTCCATTTTTCAGAAGCATCTGGGCTTCTTATCAGGACTGGGACGGCGTTTTTTCCTATTGCTGGGGATACCACAGAAACAAACTGGAGCCTAACAATTTTGGAGATTTCTGCGGGAATTCCCTTTTTCCGGCATCTGTGGATTCCCCGAATGACGGATATGACATTCTTAATGACGAAGTCTATTTGTCGGTACAGAAACTGGCCTCGCAAATATTTCTGAATACCTCTGTTGCCAAATCAAAGGATACTGTCCTTTTCAGATTCGGACGGAAAGCTCTTTTTTCCCTTGATGCTATGGGCTATTATCAGAGTATCTGGCCGGAAATGGCACCTGCAAGTTTTCTTCATTCTGCTGAACTTTCCCTGGAACCCGATGGGCCTTTCCGTATGGAGTCGAAAACGGAATCTGTTCCGGCATTGGAATACCCGCTTAAATGGGAAAATGGCTTCGAATGGAACTGGAAGGAAGGATTTATGAAGCTGGATACTCCGTCAGCAAAGGGATACGCCGGACGTTGCGACGGCCCGATAAATTTCAAGGATGGAATCAGCCTTGACGCAGGCAAAGAAGAATTCATTGTTTTTATGATTGCATCATGCGACTCGGCTCCGATAGATAAATCCAGAGAACTCAGCATGTCTTTTGTTTCAAGCTCCCGCAACAGCGGATATGAGGAAGACTTTACGCGCCTGCAATTTACGCGCCTTAACAGTATCGACTATCCAAAAGAGTGGAGCATTGTAAAGAATTCCGGTTCATTGCCTGTCCTGGTGAAACGCCCTTCCGGAATTGTAAGAATTCCCTGGAACGGAAAAGTCGAAAAATACGATTTTGCAATGAATCTGTTTCAGGAAAAGCATTTCAAAGACAGCTTCGAGCAGAAATCGGATGAACCCGTTTTTATAACAAAAATAAAAAGACAGAACTTTAACCCATGAAACACGAGGAGTTTTTCAAGATGCGGAAGATTATGGTTTTTTCCATGCTGACTATTGCTGTTTTCAGTATCCGAGGAGAAAGCGAGACTTTTAATATCGCTCCTTTTTCGAAATTGCGCAGTACGCCTTATGCAGGATTTTCTCTTACAAATCTTGTGGCAGGCGATTTCAAGCACGATCCCCCGGAAATGCAGCCGCCTTATGCAACCGTCCCTGAATTCTGTACCCGCAGCTTTCAGACAGATATGAGACTCGGGGCATCGGTTTCCCTGGAATTTCCGGAAATTCGTAATCTGAAAAAGATCCGGCTGCGGATTCTCGCCTATAACTGCGAAGGTGTTAATTTTGGCACCGCAAAAAATTATATCCTCAATGCCGATAAAAACGGAGACGGAGTCTTTGAGACCAATCTGGGCAGTATCGAAAACAAAGGAGACAAATGGATTGAATTCAAATTAGAAAAGCCTCTGTCCTGCAAAGGATTATCCGTACACGCCGAAGGCGGCGGCACCTCCATATATTCGGGACTTGCGGCGATAGAGGCGTATGTGGATGGCAAAGAGTTAAAAGCGGCGGAAAATATTTTCAAATCTCCGGAACTCAAGCTGGAAAAAATTTCCGAACTGAAGGATGTGGAATTGAAGGACGACAAGCTGCAAAGGGTTATCTACATCTGGGGAATCAATTCGGCTTATGTTTCTGAAGACAGTATAAAGAAGATAAAGGATTTGGGGGTAAATACAATCATCCTGTATTCCAATGTCCCCGCGCCGCTGAACGAGATTGAAAAAGGAGAAAAATTTACCATTCCGAAGGATGCCGAATGCAGATGGCTCTGGGAACGGGGCTGTAAAATGCTCAAAGATGCCGGAAAGGACAAGTTTACTGCCGTCGCCTGGCCCAGTGAAGTTGTCGTCGGGTTGAAGGAAAATCTATTATCCGCAGTTTGCGGGAAATTCCATAAATATGGAATCAAGGTAATAGCGTCTTATCCTGTAACTATTCCTTTTGACATGATCAAGCACTATGGTCATGGAGGACAAAGCGACTGGCATGGCGGCTACGCCCCTTCGTGTCCCTGCATGACGAATTCCGATTTTCTGAAAAGAGTCGGCTCAAAACTGGCGGAGGAAGCCCTGAAGTCGGGAGCCGACGGAGTCATCCTCGGCGGCGACGAATTCAATGCCGAAGGACACCGCCTGGCAAATATATCTCCTCATGACCCGTGCGTCGATAAATTCCTGAAAAAGTACGGATATGCAACTCTTCCTGTCGATGCGGATGATACACTGCGTTACAGGCAGTGGGAACTTTTTGAATATGAAGGAGTTGCTGAATTATTTAAAACATGGGCTTCTCACGCAAAAACTACTAAATCCGATGCTGTCGCAACCTGCCTGCTGGTGCCATCTCCCATTTGCTTTTCCGACCGTATGTGGTCGGGTATCGCCTTCGATATTATAGGGCGCAATTCCGGCATGGATTACATGAGCACCGACTATTACCGCCCTCTGACAACAATAAAAATAATCCAAGCGGCAAGCCCCGGCCGGAAGGGCGGCTATACCTGGCGGCTTGGTTATTTCAAACCTGGCTATATTCCTTTTGCAAATGAGATTGACGCTTCCGGGGTACTCCTCTCAATGCTCGGTCAATGCGGCAAGGGACTGGCCTCCGTCGAAGTTTACGAAAACAGGCATATATGCAACCCGAAAAAAGGACAGCAGGACAATGTCAGGGATAAAGCGGCAAAAGAGCTTGCGAATACGTTTGTCATCATGAAAAATCTCCAGCAGAGAGGAATCTGCGAAGCGGCGCCGCCGAAGAATATTGCGATGCTTTATTCACGCGCGTCGGAGGACTGGTATCAGCTCCGCAACGGCTATATCCAAAGCGCATCTCCTCTGATGATGAGCAAGACCTGGGGCAATGACTGGTTAAATATCTTCTCGAAAAAAATAACGCCAGAAAGAACAGAGGAAAATTTCGCACAGATGGAAGGCTATATATGGCACCAGGCGATAATGGATCTTTTTACATCAAGGGGATATCCCTACGAACTTTTCTATCTTGACAATCCTGAGTCTTTGAAAGAATTGAATGATTACAGAACTATCATAATTCCATTTGCATATTCCATAAGCGACGAGTCAGTCGAAAGACTTGAGGATGCGATCGATAACGGAGTTAAGCTTATTGTCATAAACAGAAAAGGCGAGACTGATGAGATGGGACAGGTCCGCAAAGCTCCGGCTCTCGAAAAATTCAGAGGACAAAAAAATGTTGAAATTATCGAATTCGACATAAAAGGAAAAGGCGAATGTGATCTGGCAAGCGCCATCATTCCAAAGCTTGATATTAAAACACCATCGTTTCGCGTTATGGATGAAAATCTATATGGAAGGATATTCTGTTTCTTTCTGGAAAAGGACAACAGGTATTTTGCGACACTGGTGAATTTTGATCAGAGAGAAATTCCTGTCGAAATACGCCTTCCCGGAGAGATTCGTTCAATTGAGGCAATCAGCGGAGACGGAATATCAAAAGCCAGTCTCAATGATTCCGATATTTTCACATTCAAGGCAAAACCGCATTCCGCAACTATTTTTGTTGCCGATATTTTGAAGAAATAACCAACTCAGGAAGGAATGTCCATGAGCAATGTCCATGACGATATAGCATTGAAGGCGTTTGGGGTTTTGCCGCCTGTTATGCAAAAGCCTTTTGCCCCCTATATCAACGAGTTAGAAAAAAGTTCATGGTATCCGGATATTTTCGCAGATCGCAATATGCCGAAGAAAAAAAAGGCCCTTATAGATCCAGAAGCCGACCGCTTTATATACCCCGATCCTCCGGAAAACAGGCTCTATAAAAAAATAATGAGCATTACAAGAAGAGAGAGCGAAATTACCGCAATGCCTCCTCTGCGTTCCGTATACCTTATTGAGCATTATATTGACAGGGTAATGGAATCCCTCGCAGCAGAAAATTATAAGGATGCCATTAAATTTTTGGGAGTGTTTTCACATCTTATCGGAGATACCGGCGAACCGGTACATGCTTTGAATCCCGAAATCATAGACATCGTTCTTCCGCCTCCACGCAAATTCATCGGAATGGAACTTCATGCAAATATTGAAAAGCTTAGCGCCCATGTCGATATTGCTTCATACAAGCCGCGTTTGCTTGGCGCTAATAAGGCTCAGATTATCATGGGTGTTTACGAGGGACTGTCTGAAGTGCGCAACATAGGTTCGGCTCTGGCTGTTCCCATAACCCAGGCGCTGTATGCTGGGAAACGCAAAAAAGCTGTGGAGCTTTCCGGGCTGGCGCAGAGTGCCGCCGCAAAACTTTTTGCCGATTTCATGTACTCCGTTCTTATGCTTTTCAAAAAGGGCGAACAGAAACAATCCGGGACGCTTGATCTCAGGCAATATCCGTTTATAAGCTGCGAAGTCGACATGCTTTACAGATACCGGCCAATGATCGATATTTCGCTTATTCCGTATTCCGGCGGGAAAAAATATCCGCTTTCGCTGCTGACAACTAAAGGTATTGAACGTGTGCGCGGAATAGGAGTACTCGCCTCCATGGCTCCCCCGTATACCCGGGAACATATAAGAGAAGCAAGGGTCGATTACTTCCTTGTGCCGGGGGCCTACCGTCGCTTTTCTGCACGTGCAGGACTCAATCCGCTTTTTAAAAAGGCGATATGCGGTGCGGAATTCATTGTCACAGGAGACGGAAAAGAGCTTTTTCACTCTCAGAAGATAGATCCGGGGAATAAATGCGTCGAAATTGATACTCCGCTTGACGGCGTGTGCTGGCTGACGCTTCTTATGCGCTATATCAATAATCCTTCTTCTGATGATGTGCAGCGGCTGCATTGCGAATGGGCAAGTCATGGTGTATGGGCGGATCCGCGGCTTTGTTCATGAAATAAAAGGGAGAGTATTTAAATGATTCCTATGGGAAAATATAACGCATATATAGGTGATTTTCATACGCACTGGTACTGGGACGTCGAAAATCCGACGCTGCTCATTGCCGGGATGCGAAGCCTGGGAGCTGATTTTATAACACTTTGCTATCAATGGAGTTATGATGAGATAGAAAAAATGTTGTCATTCATCGCGGATTATGAAGTACCGCTCCGGATTTTTCCCGGTAAAGAACTTACGTTTGCAGCCGGACATGTGGTCTGCCTGGTCGACAGATTATTCAAGCCGGCAGATTATTCGGATGCCGTACCCTTCTCTGAAAATCTCAGAAAAATGAAAGATTCCGCCAGTCTCGTAATTCTGGCGCATCCAGACACCAACTGGAGTTCTGCGTATGACGGTTCCTACGCTCCTCTTGCCGGACTTTGCCGAGCAGGGCTGGTCGACGCCGTGCAGGTACAGCATCCGGAATCCTTTCTTGCGCTTAAAGATGCCGGGCTTCGAATATCTCCGCTTGGAGGGTTCGATATACACGCATGTGGTCAGCTTACAGAAAAACATCCCCTGGCTTTCAACAGTTCATTCAGTGCGCTGAAACATTTTTCTCCATGCTCTCCCTATCTGTCTATAGTCATGGCGGAAAATTCAGAGGAATCATCCATAATCTCCGCAGTGAAAAATGGACGTGCCGCCGCGTTCAATCTTGAAAAGGAAGAGATACTTGGCCCGCCTGAACTGGTGGAGGAACTGTTTGCCGGAAACTTTTATGAAAAATGGAGGAACTCATGTCGGGAAAACGATTATCTGCCGGTTGAGGGGCGTGTCCTTGCCGGAGAAAAGGCCCGCCTTAAAATCAAAGGCGCAAAACGTATTCTTTTTCAGTCTGCACGGATTGACGTTCCGGCAGAGTACAGATCCGACGACGGTGTCTTCGATATCAGGAATGTCGAAGACGCTCTTCCGAGAGATTCCTATTACGCGCCGCTTTCTGTGGAGTCGGAAAAATATACCGGATTTTTGGGAATACTTGTCGAACGTTCTCTTTTGCTTGAGACGACCACATCTGTCAAAAATTCAGTCCCGTTCGTTGAATTTTCAATTCTCAACCGTACGTCAAAAAAACAGGATTTCGAACTCAAGTTGTTCCTGGAATCTCTGAAGATATCCAGGACGGTCACCCTTTCAGTTCCTCCTGAATCGTCTTTTCTGCACCAAATCCCTCTTCCTGAAATTCTGAAATGGGGAGAAACTTTCAGTTCCGAAATATCCGTTTATTCTTCATCCTTGAATTTTAAAGAAAAGAAGATTCTGAGTTTTCCCGTATGCCGCCGGATCGAAGAGAGTGGGACTCCGTGGAACATTGATGAAAAATATGCGATTGTTTTCAGTTCTTCTAGCTTGGACCGCAAGGAGTTCTGGAACGGCCCGTCCGATCTTGGCGGAATAATGAATTTATCTTACGATGATGACTTTTTTTATCTCTACGCTGAGATTTCCGACGATACTCATTTCCAGCGCTGGTCGGGGTGGGAAACCTTCTGGGGAGACTGCATACAATTTGCTTTCCAGTCTGGAGTCAATAAACAGGATGCCTATGGCAGTAATTATGAATTTGCAATTGCGCTGACGGAAAAAGGTCCTGAAACATTTCTCTGGAACGCACCGGGACAAGGACAAGTCAGACGTCTCTGCGATGCTGCGGAACTTGAAGTCGATCGAGACGAGACTTCAAAGATAACAGTGTATAAACTATCTCTGCCATGGTCGGAACTCTCTGGATTCAAAGCCGCGCCGGGAGAGCGCTTTCTCTTCTCCGCATTACTTCTGGATAATGACGGGGACATCGTCCGCCGCAAATGGATGTACTACGGAGAAAATATTGCCGTCAGGAAATCAATGGCAAATGCGCACTGCGTCACTCTTGAATAGGCTTTTTGCCGGAAGGATATAAAAATGGACAAAAATACATGGTTTGTCAAGGCCCGGTTCGGGCTGTTTTTACACTGGGGAATCTATGCTATCCCGGCAAAAGGCGAATGGACCTACGCAAACGACAAATGGAAACCGGGCGAATATGAGGGACTGATAAATGAATTCAATCCTGTCAATTATGATCCGGCTCTCTGGGCAGAGCTGGCACGGAAGGGAGGCATGAAGTATGTGGTGTTCACCACCCGCCACCACGACGGATTCTGCATGTTTGACAGTCACTACACGGATTACAAGATTACCAACACGCCTTATGGCAAGGATACAACCCGGATGCTAACAGATGCATTTCGGGCAGCGGGATTGCGTGTCGGTTTCTATCATTCACTCCCAGACTGGACGCATCCGGGATATGCCGACCAGGAAAGTCCGGAATATATTCAAAGGGGCGAGCTTCACACGCCTACAGCGGAACAGTACCGGGCCTATGTTGCTCTACTCTACAACCATGTTGAACAGCTGATGACCGAATACGGAAAGATCGATCTGCTTTTTCTGGATTACACCAGTAAATACAAGGCGGCTGAAGACTATTTCGACCGGGAACGGCTGTTGGCGATGATCTACAAACATCAGCCTAAAATTCTGGTTAACGACCGTCTGGCGTATTATAAAGACAACGTACGGGATTTTGACTATTACACACCTGAAATCTGCGTTCCTAACCAACAGCAGCAGGTCAAAGGCAGACCGGTTCTCTGGGAAACTTGCGCTACAATGAATGATCACTGGGGATACTGCCGCGGCGATGAGAATTACAAGCCTCTGGAAGCGCTGATCTGCGGTCTGGCCGGATGTGTTTCCCGCAACGGCAATCTACTACTGAACATCGGTCCGGATGAAACCGGACGCTTTCCCGCAGGTGCAACGACGCGACTGAAAGAACTCTCGAAGTGGATGAAATTAAATGGAGAAAGCATTCATGGGGCCGGAAAGTCTGAATTCCAGCCTCCGCACGGAGGAATCTACACGCAAAAGAAAAACTATCTCTATCTCCACCTGATGCAGCCCCCGCTCGGCGATATCATTCTGCCTCAACTGTTTGATAAAGTGGAAAAAATTACACTTCTGCGCGATGCTTCAGATGTCCCGATGATAACCTACTGGGGCGGCGAACTTCTGAAGAACGGCGAACTACGTATTCGTCCAGTCGGAGCAAAAGCCGGAGATGTTTTAAAAATAAAACTGAATCACTGGTATCCTGCTCCGAACCGGGATTTAGCGGAAGGCTTTACCAAAAGAAAAATTTGGCAGTCCAAGTGCAATTCATAGATATTTTCAGGAATGGATTCAGAAAGATTTTTTCAAAAAATTATGGAAGAAGGGATTGGCGGAATATGATGAAATGGAAGGAATTGCATGGAGTTGGCAAAGTATCGATGGAACTTATGTGAAAAGTCCAATGGAAAATGATGACACCGGGAGAAATCCCGTGGATCAAGGAAAAAAAAGGAAGCAAAAGACATCTATTGGTGGACGGGCATGGGGTCCCGCCGTCAATAGTCGCGGCAGGAGCAAACAAGCATGATACGACTCAATTTGCCGCAGTTCTTTGGCATAAATTTCAAACAAGAAAGATGTTTGGCAAAATTTGTGCGCCGATGCGGGATACACAGAGACACAAAAGAAGCGCGTGACAAAAGTCGCTAACTATAAAGCATTTATAAAATAAAGAGAAAAAGGTGAAAATAAAAGAACCAATACGATTATATCCTCGAAGAGATGGGTTCTTGAGGCCTGTCATTTATGGTTTAACAGATTCAGAAAAGTATTGATCCGCTGTGAAAAGAAGAGTTCAAATTACTTGGCATTATGCATGTTGGCCGCGGCAATCATAACTTTGAATAAAATTGGCATTATTTATGGATAAGCTCTTAAAAAGAAACACATGCTGTCTTATAGGAAGATAAAAAAATGACGGAATACGTACATGAAATCAGTGGGGGCGGGAAAAGTTCGAATCCAGGGGAGAACAGTGACTTTTCAAGGCCTTGCAGTAAACCATTGCGTTTCCATTTGCTAGGCACGGCTGCCGGCAACCCCACGCTGACGGAATCCAACAGCGCTACGGTCATGGAATACGATAACAAATATTTGCTGTTCGATGTCGGCGATGGAACCCTGACCAATCTATTGCGTCAGGGCATCAAGCCGGCGGCAATAGAGCAGGTCGTGGTGTCGCACTGGCACTGTGACCATGTACTAGGCCTCTATGCTTTACTGCACCAGTTGAAAAACCCCAAGTGCCGCCTGCCTGTTGCAAAAAGCTATTTCGAGTTGTTCCGCAAGGGAGTGAGAGGCCTAGATGAGCCAGGCGGACCATGTGTCTCGCCCGAGTTCATTCCATTGCGTCCTAGAGATTCCTTCCGTTTTGGTGATTTCATGATTACCGCCTATGAAAACGATCATATATGGCCGCATCAGGAGCCGGAAATCCGCCGCGAATTTCCTTCGCTATCATTTGCCATTACAGGGGCCTCTCTTCGAATCCTGTTTTCTGGCGACCTCGGATCCCAAGCCAATGAAACGCATTTTTGGGAACTGCTAAAACAGCCTGTTGATCTGTTAATCATGGAAGCGGCCCATCTGATGCCGTTTGAAAAATTCATTTCCAGATTCTGGACTGCTCAGGTTCGCCGAATTGTTTTTACCCACGTCTGGCGCGATGTCTTTTCGCCCGACGAACTCAAAAAACGATTCGAGAATACATTGCATATTCCGATTGATATTGCTAATGACGGCGACTGGATCGAACTCGGAGAAACAGTGCGTTATGGGACTCGGGATGCGTTGCCCAGCGCGATGAAACCGTTTCGCTATTTTACCACAGCAGAAAAGGAAGCAATATTCGCTACAGAAGGCATCCCGTCTAGATGGAAAGCCATTGGCCCTTTTGCGAATCCCAAGATCAACGGCGAGTATGCCGGACTTAAAATCAATCCGGAGGATCGTCTTCTCCAGGATGCAATGGGGGATTGCAACGGGACCTACGCTACACTTGAGGATGAGCATACTTCATGGCGGGACCTGACTGCTCAGGATATCTTGCCTTCAGGTTTGCTGCCTTTGCCTTGGTTCTTCCTCGGTTCGGAAACCACCAATTTCGCCGTAACGAACTTGGATATTCCGAAGACCGGAGATTACAAACTTCTTTGGGGCAGCGATGATGGCTGCCGCCTGCTCCTTGACGGGATTGAGTTTGCTTACGATCCATATAAACGGGGAGCGGTCAAGGATCAGAACAGTAAAATCATGCGCCTCTCTGCCGGATCTCATCGTCTAATCGCAGTCCATGATACCCGGCTGGGCGGTAGCGGTATTTATTTTCGAATCTGTCCGATGCAAGGATAGAGCGACTTGGGAGCAAGGAAATAACTAATATTTATTATAAATAACGCGGTACAAGAGGACAAGGCATTGAGGATTGATAAAATAGCTAATATTTATTTCATAAATCTTAAAAATACTTTTACTGGACTTGATTGTCCGGGTGTTCTTTGAAAATTTTACAGTTATGAATCAAGGGTGGAAATCTGTAGTTACACGAGGAAGGTCAGACGCATGAATGAGTATGAGGAACAGCTCGTTTGGAGGCGAATGATTATAAACCTCCAGCTGCGTCCGTGAACTCACGGCACCAAGAAAAATAGAGCGCGAGTTCATAATACATTGCCTTGAAATTCATAGGTAAGCTTATTAGACTTGTGTATTCTACTTTCATCTATTTTATGAGACGTTCGGCGAACGGCTTGTGCAGTGACAAGCTCTGAGTGACGTTGGTAAAAATGCTGCCATGGGACGAGAACGAAGCAGATTCCGCGGCACAGTTTTCCGATAACGGTATGGTCGGCGTTGTTTGCGCGTAAATACTTTTTAAGGAAACTCTAAATAGAAATAATTAATCGTATTATTCAAAGAATTATGTGGTAATTTATATATACAGAAAAGAGGTTATATGAAGCAGACATGGTTTTCAGAAGCACGTTTCGGGATGTTTATCCACTGGGGGATTTATTCTATTCCAGCAAAGGGCGAATGGACTCTCTTCTAC
>Ga0209417_1002467_pt1 | contig 28153 bp, 20 predicted proteins | sample RifGroF2_FD_184002 | JGI IMG/M metagenome (GOLD analysis project Ga0209417, IMG submission 184002) | Groundwater microbial communities from Rifle, Colorado, USA - Groundwater F2 (SPAdes) (version 2) | ecosystem: Environmental > Aquatic > Deep subsurface > Groundwater | place: Rifle, Colorado... | reverse complement strand
ATTGTCATCATCTTGCCCACCGACATTAACAATCCACTTGAAATTTCCGTCAATATCATATTTGGCGACAAAAGCATCGGTCATTGAGTCGGCATTTACATGGACGGTAGTAGAACCAAAATATGCAAGACTATCGATATTTCCACCAACATATAAATTTCCATTCCCATCAACTGAAATTGAATAACCTACATCTGCATTTGGTCCGCCGGCACTCTTCGCCCAAAGTATTTGACCTTGAGGATTGTATTTCGCTATAAAAATATCTGTATTGCCGTTGCCAAATAATGTAATATTACCAAAATATGCGGTGTCCTTAAACATTCCTGTTAAATAAATATTTCCATTAACATCACACGCAATAGCTTTCCCTTCTTCCGAAGAATTCACTCCACCCGCCGAAATGCCCCATTGAATAATACCATCAGCATTATATTTTGCTGCAAAAATATCTCGCTGCCCGGCAGTTGTTAAAACAACATTATCTAAGGTGATTGTTGGACCGGTAGATGAGCCATAATAACCTGTGATAAGCGTGTTTCCATTATTATCATAAGCAAGTCCTCTTACAGAAGATTGCGCTGCATCCTTTCCATCATGAAACCACATAATGTTTCCTGATGTATCATATTTCGCAATAAACGCATCTAAATTTCCAGCAGAGGTTCTTGTAACTGTATCGAAGGTAGCTGTACCGTAATAATGTCCAGCTACGACTAAATTCCCGGTATTATCAACTACTACTCCATAGCCTCTATCGGTAAGGGATCCACCTCCCTTTTTTGACCAAAGCGCATTTCCCAGTTCATCAAACTTTGTCAAGAAGAATTCACAATTTCCGGTTCCGGTAAGTCCAGGTGCGGTCAAAACGATATTATTACCGAAATCAAGTGATGGTGAAAAAGTTTCACCGGTCATATAAATGTTTCCGTTTACATCCGTTGTTACAGCATTTCCTCTGTCTGGATACAGTCCACCAAAAGATTTATTCAAATTGAACTCCGGCGTTTGAGCACAAAGTTGAGAAGCAACTAAAAGAAGCAGGAAAAGAAGTAGATTATTTTTTGTACCAATGTGTTTCATAAGAACCTCTAATGATAAGTTATGGCTGTCTTCTCCAGGAAACGAAGACAACAGCCAAAATGATTAATTATAATTCATTTATCAATTTATCTAAAGAATTTTCTTCAATTGGACCATCGACTACAACAATAAACTGGTCTAATGTAAAGTATTTTTTTGCAATTCGCAATACGTCATCTTTTGTTACTGAAACAATGCGACTCGCTTTTTGGTCAAAGAAATTAAAAGGTTGTTTGTTTTGTATCATTTCAAAAACATATTGCGAAGCGTCATCCGGTGTTTCCACATAAAACGGAAGAAGTCCGATCAGACGCTGTTTTGCTTGATTTAACTCAGTATCAGTAATACCTTCATTGAAAAGTTTCTTTATTTCGCTGAAAATTCCTTTGATTACTTTCTCTGTATTCTTCGGTCCGGTTTTAGTATTGAATTTCCAGTACCCGATATCATCGCTTTTCCGCCAGAGTTCACTTTTAATACCATAGATCAAGCCTTGCTTATCGCGAAGTTCTATTCCCATTCGGGAAGTAAGTGCACTACCGGCTAAGATATGATTCAACACTGCAACAATTTCTTCATCTTCCGGTTTCACATCATTAAACGGCGCAAAACCTATATTGATCGTGCATTCGGAATAATCTTTTTCCGTAAAAACTTTTATTTCCTTTTTTGTAAGTTCCTTTACCTTTGGAGTTGGGATAATTGCCGGAGCCGATTCAGATTTTTTCCAATTGCCAAAATATTTATCCGCTAAATCCTTCATAGCCTCGGGAGTCATATCTCCAACCATAAGAATTGTTAATCTGGATGGATCAAGATATTTTTTGTGAAGCGCAATCAGATCATCTCTTTGAATACTCTTTATTGATTCTTCTGTGCTGTTGAATTGCGTCATAGGATGATCATTAAAAAGATTATTGAACAAATAATAAAAAGCTTTTATAGAAGTTTTTTTAAATCGATCTCGTGCAGAAATTAATTCTCGCGGTCTAACTTTATCAATATCATCCTGACTTAAGAGCGGATCAGTAACCATGTCATATCCGATCTTCATCATTTCATCGGCGTTCTCAATAAGTGAATTTCCTTGAAAGAAGAAACTCTTATAACTTCCACTCGTTGAAAAAGAGAAAGGAACAAATGCCAATCGTTCTGAAAGTTGTTCATAATTTAGATTTTTCGTTCCTCTGTTCATTACGTTGCTTAAGAATGAAGAAATACCTGGTTTGCCTCCAGTGAGAGCTTCAGGCATTATTCCGGTTTCAAACAAACCAACAATTGAAACAGTCGGAATAAGATGATTTTCCATGGTGTGAATGGCAATCCCATTTTTCAATTTCATAGTTTTGATCATTGGTTCAATGGGTTTTGGTTTTATAACTTCATCATCTTTTTCCGGAAGAAAAGTATTCATAAGCTCAAGCGCTTCCATCGGAGGTTGGAAATAAAATGCATCTTCATTAACCTCGTAAATATTTTCTTTATCATTTAAATCATCAGACTCACTATCACCGCTCGGTTTAGTTTTTTTCTTTTTATTTCCTTCCTTCGGATAGGAATATCCTACAGTAACCTGATCCGGATTAAAATACTTATTCATCACTTTTTGAATGTTTTCTTTTGACACAGCAAGCACCCGTGAATCAAATTCATTAAAGAAATCCCAACCAAAGTAAGTTTCATATCTACTGATGCGGCTTCCGATATCAGCATTTTTTATATAATTGGTCGCTTGAGAAAATTTATATCTGTTTTTAACTTTCTGTAATTCATGATCTTCTACAAGTTCAGATTGCATTTTCTTTATTTCTTCCCAAACTATTGATTCAGCTTTATTAACAAGACTATCTGCCTTTACGCTAACACTAATTTGAAAAAGAGGAGGATCTTTTGCCATTCCGAAACCACCGGCGGCGGCGGTTGAGATTTGATCTGTTTCAACCAAACGTTTATATAATCTTGCGTCCCGGCTTTTTTCACAAAGGATCATTGCTGCTAATTTTAGAGAAGCTGCATCGGAATCTTGATAGGTCGGTACGTGAAAAGCCATTCTAAATGAAGGTTGTGTAATATCAGCGTGATAAAGGGTAAAACTCTTTCGTACTTTTTGAGGTTCTTCTGATGACCACACTTGAGGCACGGACGGACCTGATGGAATATTTTCGTAATATTTTTTAACCGTTTCTAACATTTTGCTCGTCTCAAAATCACCAATTAAAACGAGGAATGAATTATTCGGTGTATAAAATGTTTTGTAATATTTGAAAGCATCTTCTCTGGTGATATGGCTTAAATCACTGGGCCAGCCGATTATCGGATTCTGGTTAGGATGCGAATTATAGGCGATCGAATTCATTGATTCTTGAAGAATTCCGTTTGCCTGACTCTCGGATCTCATTCTTCTTTCTTGTTTAATTACCTCAATCTCAGATTTAAATTCTGCCGGATCGAAGATGCAATTCTGCATCCGGTCTGATTCTATTTCAAACGCAATATTAATTTTGTTTGCCGGAAGATATTCATAGTAACTTGTCATATCGTTCATCGTAAAGGCATTAAAAACACCACTGTTTTTTGTAATGGTTTTAGAAACCTCCCCTTTTCCGTATTTAGGAGTTCCTTTAAACATCAAATGTTCAACAACATGAGAAATGCCGGTGATTCCAAGTGTTTCATCTCTCGAACCAACTCGATAAGTTAGTTGATGATAGATCAACGGCGCAATATGTCTTTCCATTGTTAAAACGGTCATACCGTTTTTTAGGACGTGCCGGTAAAGTTTACCTTCGTCATATTTTTTATTACTTTCATCAAATCCGTTTGTTGTAACAACAAACGAGAGAACCAACATCAATACAAATTTATTTATCGAGACCATTTTCATTATGTGAACCTTTATAGTTTATTTTTCATTTATTTTTTTTCTTCAGATTGATATTTTTTTTGTCTTTCGCCTGATTCTTTTACCAACACAATCTTTTCATCCATTGTCATTTCCCTGTATTTTGGAAGGTCGTTAGTATTGGCAAGTAACCATGCAGAAACAAACCCGAGTTTAGAAATCTTTTCAACTTTATCGAAATCCAGTCTGTTTATTTTATCATTTGGTGTATGATAGTCATCGTGTAAGCCGCCAAAGAAAAAGACCGACGGAACTTTTTTGCGAATAAATGGACCTTGATCACTTGCAAACGTAAATAAGCCAACGTTGTAAAGCACTTCAAATCCAATCTCTTTATTTGCTTCTTCAACAATTTTCTTCATGTCACTCGAATAAAATATTCCGCCGGCCCAAACAAGTTTCGGATCATTCCGGCTGATCATATCAAGATTGACCATGCCAACGGTTTTCTCAATATTTTTTAGAGGATTTTGATAAGCATAATATCGGGAACCAAGCATGCCCATTTCTTCGGCATTAAAGGCGATAAAAACAATGCTTCGTTTCGGTTTACATTTTGAAAAAGCTTCCGCTAATTCCATCATTCCCGCCGTACCTGATGCATTGTCATCAGCGCCATTATGGATTTTCCCCACATCTTTTTTATTCATCGCTCCGTAATTACCTAAACCAACATGATCGAAATGAGCGCCAACAACAATAAACTCATTTTTTAAAATTGGATCGCTTCCTTCAAGAAATCCTACTACATTTTCCGACGGGATCAGTTTGTTTTCAAATCGGATATCCAACTGTACAACTCTATTTTGCAACTCTTGAGAAATGGACTTGGGAGCCAATTCTAGTTTATCTAATTGATCTTTTAAGTTGACAAATTGCTCCGACAAAAGTTCTTTTAAGATGTTGTTGTTGATATAAATAAGAGGGATGCTCTCTTTAGATTTTAATTCGGGAAGAGTATAATTGTTTCTTGAAAACGAATTATAAAGCGGTTCAGCCGAGACGGCAAATGGAGGCGATGCTTTAAGTGGAGATTTTGCTAATAGAACTGCAATAGCTCCCTTTTCCATTGCAAGAGCCGCTTTCTTTTTAACATTATAAGTTACTGCACCTTTTCTATTTTGATTAAAGACGCTTAATGTATCATCTTGCTGCGGATATCCTTCAAGCATAACTACAATTTTATTTTTCACATCGATTTTATTGCCGGTGCTTGTTTCGTAATCGCTGTATTTATTAGGGCCATTATCAATCCCGTAACCAACGAATACCACTTCTGAAGAAAGCGAAGTGCTTTGCGGATATTTGTAATCGATGATAAAATCATTTCGATAGTCAAACTGAATTTCTTTACTTCCGGTTGAGAAACTCGAAATTAGTTTTAGAGAATTGTTTACATCCAGTTTCGTATCTAAGATGAAGAACTTTTGAAAATATTTATCATAAAAATCGGGTTCAACATTTTTAACTTCTTTCATAACCGGAGCATTTTCATCTTCTTCAGTTGTAATAGGAGAACGTTTACGGTTTTTTTCATCTATAGGTTTCAATCCTAAATCGTAAAATCGATGAGCAATAAAGCGTGCGGCTCCAAGGTTCTCATCAGTCCCGGCTCCTCTTCCTTTCAAACTGTCATCAGCAAGTACAGAGATAAATTTCTTCAAATCTGATTTATTGATGTATTCCAGACCCTTTTTATATCCATCAGGTATTTGCGGAAGAGCTGTTGCAAACAAACATAGCGAAACAATAAAAAGTTTTTTGAGCAGTAAGATTTTCTTCACGAAGCGCCTTTCTTCAGTTTTGCATTTTTATATATTATTTGATCAGAATCATTTTTTTTGATTTAACTTTTCCGTCAACTTTGAGAGTGTAGAAATAAACTCCTGCACTTAATTTATTGGCGGCAAAATTTAGGTCGTAATTTCCGGCTGATTGCTGCTCATTAACAAGTTTTTCCACTTGCTTTCCAAGCACATCATAGACATCTAACTTAACGAATGAATTCTTTGCAAGTTTATAATTTATTATGGTGCTGGGGTTAAAAGGATTTGGATAATTCTGTTTAAGATCGAAATCATTTACCTTAGCTGTTTGTTCATCTTCAACACCAACCCAGACTCTGTTAGTAAAGATTGAGCTTGAAGCCCCGCCAAACCAAGCATTTCCGTCGGGATCAACAACCGATGAATAGAGCGTTCCATCAAAAACAGCAGTATCATAAATGTCGCCCCAAGTGGTGCCGCCATCGGTTGTTTTCCATGCTTCTTTTACTCCAACAGCGTAGCCAATATTTTGATCTTTGAAGGCAACAGAGTTTAATTGATTTGCAGATGATGTTTGGACGTAATTCCAGGATACTCCCGAATTACTACTCTTTAAAATAAAATTAACGCCAACTGCAACCGCTTCGTTTTCACTAATGAATTTTACTGAATAGAAATTTGGTGTTCCGAAACCTACAGGTAAATTATTAAAAGTAGATACGTTCCAATTCTCTCCTCCATCTGAAGTATAAAGTGCTTTCAACCCAAAGCCAACGATGATGCCGTTATTTTCATCTTTAAAGGTTACATCACGTATATCGTTGCCGGCTACATTACTTTTAATATTCCATGTTAGACCACCATCGGTAGTTTTATAAATAGCATCGATATCATTTATTTTCCCTACAATAAAACCTAAATTCTCACTAATAAAATGAACACCATAATTCGCTGATTTTGCAGAATACGTGTGTGGAATTATTTCTGTCCAGTTAGCGCCTCCATCAGTAGTTTTTGCTGCCATTTCGTAACTACACGCGGCATACCCAATATTTTCATTCAGAAAAAAAAGAGATTGAATATTTAGGGTAGTTAAACCAACTGTTAGATAATTACTTGACCATTTTTGTCCACCGTCGGTAGTCTTAAGTAGAATTCCTTTAAAACCTCCAGCATAACCTACCAGAGATGTCGGGAATACCAGACCGCTAAGAGAGCCGCTCGGCATTGGAGTAAGAAGTTGCCAACTGTCTCCAAAGTCCGGCGAATAGGCTATTAAACCGTCACTGCCGGCTACCCAAACTTTATTTCCCAATATTGAAATGCCACTTAACGTAGATCCTAATGGAGCTCTAACCGGAATCCAATTTACACCCGCGTCTGAAGTCCTAACCACAATACTTCCACGAATAGCGCCACCTATTGCAATTCCGTTATTGATATCTTTAAATCGTACATCCCATAAATTGTCATAAGTTCGATTAGATTCGGTTTGAGTTTGATAAATCCAAGTAGCGCCGCCATCAACTGTTTTAAGAAAAATACTTGGTTGTAAACCGGCAGCGGCTGATCCCCATCCGACAACGTAGGCATCGGTTGCGCTAGTCATACAAATACCCCTTAAGTCTGAACGGGAGTAACCGAATCCACCCAGAGCCGGAGTAGGTGCTAAATTCCAATTAATTCCATCTGAGGTGTAGTAAAGTGTTGCTGCGTCTTTACCGCATGCAACTCCTTTATTCGCATCGAAAAAACTAAATTTGTTCATGGTTTTAGTTGTTGTAAGATTAACTGTCCAAGTAGTCCCACCATCTTTGGTACTTAATATCCACCCGGCAGCAGAGGTTGAAGCTAATATCCATCCATTCAAATTGTCAGAAAAGTAAACTGATCCGATCGAAGCTGTTCCCGTAGGTATAGAAGTAATTGAATCAACTTCCCAGGTAGTTCCGCCGTTTGAGGTTCTTAACAAGGAACAATTAGCTCCCCCCACAAATCCTTTTTGGTCATCGAGAAAAAATACTCAACTTAACGAAACAGTTGAGTTACTCCTTTGTTCAAACCAGTTTTGCCCTGCATCGGTAGTTTTATAAATTGAACCGGAAACTCCTACAACCCAGCCTGTGTTTTCATTAATGAATCGTATCTCATTAAACGATGGATATGAATAGGTGTTAACTTTTTGAAAATTTGGAGCTTGACTTACCAATAGTGTAAGCGGGAAAAAAGCTAAAAAAAGAATGCGTAAAAATATTTTCATTTTATTCTCCATTATATTTATTGATGATAGTCATCATCAGAATGAATAAAGTTTTGTCGTTAAAAAGCTGCCAAACTGTGAGCGTTGTTTGTCACCCATTTTTGGTTTGTAATTGTTATAAATAAAACTTAAATCAACATCAAAAGAATTAAAAAATCTTACACCTACACCGCAGGTAACTGCATAATAACTTACATCTTCGCCACCACTAAGAATATCTTTCTCAACTATACCAAAATTGAATCCTGCTCTCAAAAACGTATTAGGAAGGATTTCATCTTCGGCTCCCGCTTTTACAAGATGATTATTAGAAAGAATGGCTGTCGAACGAGAATCAATATATTTTGAAGAATCCGATTTGACATTTTCATATTCGTATTCTACCGAGACCAATAAATTCTTATTGAGATAATATGAACTTCCAATACCGAGTCTTAATGAATTAACTTTCCATTCCCAAAGTAACAGATCGCGTGCCGGATTTTTTGACCAACTGCTTCTGTGATGTACTTCTACTGAACTTCCAATAAGCCATTCATCTAATAACTTATATCTTCCTTTTGCGAGAATATTATAATTCTGAAAACTGGCGTAACCTTCACTATATTCTTGGAAGGATTGTGTAGAAGTTGAGAAAGGAATAAGTACATCTTCCTTTTGATTATAAATATCGGCGTGCAAACCATACTCACCATTTTTCTCCGGGGTGTAATAGAACTGAACACCAACACCATTTCCTTTTTTTCTAATCGTTTGACTTACGGATGATGATCTTTTTCTTACAGAAAATGTCTCTCCACGGAAATTAAATACTTCCACTTCTGTCAGGTCTTCGCTTTTAGCTTCAATTTTTTCTTGATCATCAGATAAGATGCCGGTTAATCCTAAGCTAAAATCATGAGAGATTTTGTAAGCAAGACCTAAAGTACCGCCAACTTCCCTATATAGAACTGTTGCGCGTGAGTAAACATTTTTGAGTCCGTCAAGGATACGATAATTTGCTGAAGCTCCAAGATATAAGTCCGGAATGATTTCGAAACTGTACATAAATTTTATCGAAGGTCCGTTATATCTAAAAGTTCCTTGATTTGTATCAGCCATAAAAAATGCTTCTCCGGCATACGTATCGTACTTTAAACTCCGGTTAATATCTCTCCGCATCTCATAAGAATAATTAGTTTCACCAAAAAATGTTCCGTCTTCGCCCAGAGTTTTAATTCCTCTGAAACCCAAGTTGTAATCTGTGAATGATTGAGGATCGTAATACCGTTTATAATCTCCTTCTCCATAATTGATCGATGGCATTATCTTTAACCAGGTTTCTGTTTCATCCAAATAAAGCCATGCAGGATTTTTCCCTAAATCATATGGATTAAAGGAATGATCGGCATCCACAATGGAATAAGATAATCCTCCCATACCAATTGTTCTGCTTTCCTGCGCGAAACTGAAAGCTGAAAAAACAATCATCATTAGGGTAAAGAAAACTACTTTTTTGATCATTATTCAATCACTCCAAATTCTTATCAACATTTTTAACAAGCAAAACTGCGATAAAACCGAAAACTCCTGTGAACAGTACAAGAAGCAGATCAAACCAACCTTTCTTCAAAGGAATATTTCGTTTCCGTAAAATAAAATAAGTTAGTACAGCCAGGATGAAAGCTCCGATTATTGATTGATAACCTGATAATTTGAAATAGAAATTTGAAAAAGAACTATTTATGTCAGTCAGTTTTAAGGTGAAAGGGAAAACGTACGAAGCAATAATTCCCGCTATCAAATCATTATTATCTTTCCATGAATCTTCATACCGGTCTTTAATTTCGTAATTTCTATCTGTTACCACCGTTCGTATGCTGTTTGTATTGATGAGTGAAATAGTACGATAAAACTGATCGGCTGAAATGGCGAAAATATCCTTATCGAGCTCATAACCCGTTAGAGGCATTTTAACAAGTTTATAATTATCGTAACTAATTAAATAAACATCCCCCGGTTTTGTAAAAAGAAAACCATAGAATTCCTTTAAAGGCATCTCAATAATTTTCATATAGGCTACATCGAGGTTGACAGGGATGTTAGCATTTACACAGAATGGTTTTCCCTTAACCATTTTTATATGAAATAAATTGTTCTTTGAATCGAGGACAAAATAACCTTCGTCAAAAGCTTTTTTAGTGGTCGGATTTCCCGCGATCATCTTTGCCGGGAAATTAAAATGCCTAGCTTTTAAAAAGGTAGTAAAACATAAACTTTTCTTTTGATCTAAGGAATTTGTCTCGCAATCAACAAACTCCATACGTTCCGCAATTCTAAAATAGTCATCAGGCATTTCTAATCTTACTCTTCCCGATCTCGATTCAAACATCGGAAACAGTTGTATTGGAGTAAAATCAATATCATCCGGATAAATTTTTAATGAAAAATTATTTAATCTGATTTTTTCTATAATTAGAGGTTCACCGTGCAGTGAATCAGGCAGTTTATTTTCAAGTACCAACTGCCGGTAATTTAACAAGGGCATTAACCTTTCAAAGTCTTCTCGAGTGTATTGTTTCCCTGTTGGATCGGAACAGAATTTTTCGAGATCCGTTGATTTTCTGATAAGGAATTGATCTGTCACCGGACTAAAAAATACTGCCGGAGTTCTAATACTCTTTTCAAATTTCATCCAATAATATTTCGGGATAAAAATAGACGAAACAAAAACGATCAAGAGCAAGAAAATTATTCTGGAAAATTTAACAAGCATTACTTTATTCCTCTCTTAAAATGATATCCTGAAAATAAAATTAGTGTTGACGTTAATAAAGCAAAGAGAATCAAAAAAAGGTTTAGTTGCATGTGCGGATTTTCAGCAATGAAGAAAAGATCGAGAAATCCTAAGGCAAATGGTGTGAGAATCAACCTTCTGGTCCAAACCGGTTCAACAATAATTGCCGTGGTTAAAAAATATGAGGCAACTCCAACCATTAACCAGGGGAAAGTTGCATTAAGTACAGTGATGACAACCTCTACCGGAAGATAAATTCCGACAATTATCCAAAGTAAAAGAGCAATTAGAGCGAAAAGTAGAACAAGAATCACAAAACCTATACTTATCATTTGTAAAAGGAGCGTGTTTTCTTCTACCGGAAGATGGAGAGTTAATTTTAATCTCGATAAGTTCATCTCCGGCGAAAACTGAACGACTGCAATTACAATTCCGGTTAACAACGGAATATATTGTATCTCCGAATAGAAGGGAAATCCCAATAAAATAACATTGCCCCAAAATCCTTGTGCAGTCATAAACTCCGTATAATACGCAAGATTTAGGGCAATATAGATAATCGCCAATAAGCTGAGGAGCATCATTCCGAAATATGCCCATCTGATTTTAAGCCATTCTTTGTATAGTAAAGCTGAATACATTTAAATCTCCTAATATTTTCCGGTAATACCGATGAAGGCGTCTTCCAAACTCATGGGAACCTCTTCAAGGGTAGAATTATTTATATTTAATGAATTGAGATAAGCTTCCAATTCGGGTCTCTCTGAAAAAGTGTATATCGTTGCCTTATCTTTTAATATCTCAAAGTTTCTGATAACGGCATTTTTGGCCAATTTGAGTTCCGGATTTGGAGCGTGGAATTTGTACTGTTTGAATTTACTCTGGAATTCTTTAATCGGCATTGCAACCAAAACAGATCGGTAATCAATGATCAAACAATCGTCAAGAAAATTTTCTAAATCCTGAATGATATGAGAAGTGATGAAAATAGTTTTTGCTTCAGCTTTCGCATATTCAATTAAATAATCCAGGAAGAGTCTACGATAACCGGCATCAAGCCCCATTGAGTAATCGTCCAGGATAAGCAAATCGGGATCTTGCGCAAGAATTAATCCAAGCGCCACCTGCGATCTTTGACCGCAAGACATCTTAGATAACTTTTGATCTTGAGTGACTTCCAATTTTGCCATCAATTCATAGTAGGGTTCTTTTTTCCACTTTGGATAAAAAGAGGAGTAAAATTTTTCTATCTGTTTGATCGACATAAAACTGTATTGTATATGCCCTTCGATCAAAAAGCCGACTCTCGCTTTGGTAAGAGGCGGTAGTTTGTATGAATTCTCTCCAAACATAAGGCACTGCCCGCTGGTCGGTTTTAAGAATCCATTTAAAATATTAATAGTCGTGGTTTTCCCGGTGCCGTTTTTTCCGAGAAGTCCAAAGATTCGTCCGCTTTTAATTTCAAAATTGAAATTCTCAAACACCAATTTATTACCGTAGTAATGCGTAAGGTTTTTTACTTCAACAACATTTTCCATTAGTTTGAATTTCTCATAGTTTGTTAATAAAATATTTATTGATAGCCGGGTGTTGGTTTAGGAATTATTTCCCAATCCATAGTGGCGTCATTTGTATCAGACCCTTGTTCACGTCTTCGTATCGATTGTCCGCCGTATTTTGCCGGACTTAAAACAAAGCCTCTATCCACTCTACTATCTAAAGTTTTAGCAGTTGTCATTGTCGATTGGTATTCGACTCCATCAATAACTGTTGAAAGTTCTATTCCGTCAGTCCAAACAGAATCAACGCCGGAAGAAACGACGATGACATCACTTGAGAGATTGATCATAAAATCAACGGTCGATTCTGATCTCATATTGATCAGATTTGGAACGCTTGGATTATCAATATCATTCGCTGAAAATTGGTTGTAAAATTCCCAGCTTGCATTTGAAAGATCAATGCTGGTGGATACTGTATTTTTATGGTTTACAGCATCCTGAGCGAGCACAACAAATGATTTTGGATAAAAAGGATAATTAGTTTCTCCCGATCTTCCGGGAAATTTGAACGCATAAGTTACGCCGTCTATATCATTATCATCATCTTCATCGGCACCGGGACCCTTTCCTCCATCGTTGTTACCCGATACCCTCATAACCATCATTCCATCTAAATATTTTATACTGTCACTCGCATTATATAATTCGATGAATTGATCATAAAAATAAAAGATGCTGTTAACGGGTCCGCTTGCGTAGATCTCATTAATGGAAATACCGGAGCTGGAGATTGGTTTAGCGATGATAGTATCCATAAAAACATTCCCCGTTATAATCTCTCTATCTCTAACGCTTCCAACCAGCAAAATATTTGGATCGAGTGGATGCGGCATCCTAACAGAAATACTATACATTGATGACGGTAAACCGGAAACTAATAATTTCCCGCTCTCATCAGTTGTACGAACCGAAACACCATATTCGGATGATAATATCACTTTTGCGTTTTTTAAAGGAACATACTTAGATACATTCTCAACCGAGGAAGTATCCCAAATAGCGGTCAACTCAATTTTTGCATTTCCATCAAAATTTGTTGGGAGTTCTTCATGGCAGCTATAAAGAAAAAGACCTACAAACAAAATGATTGGCTGCATTCCGGCTCGACAAATATTTTTAAGTAATGTTTTCATTTTTTATAACTACCTATTTAAAATAACCCGGAGTCGGTTTTGGAATGATTTCCCAATCCAATGAAGAATCATTTGTATCTCCACCCGGATCTCGCCGCTGCATCGATTGTCCGCTATATCTGCCTGGACTAATTGCAACACCTCTATCAACTCTATTGTCCAATGTTTTCATCAAAGTTACGCTCGATTGAAATTCAAAGCCGTCAATGAGGGAAGAGATATCAATTCCATCGCTCCAAACGGAATCTGTTCCCGTAGCAATAACAATTATGTCGTCATTCAGCCCAATTAAAAAATCTACAGTTCTATCGGAACGGATATTAATTAAATTATTCACATTCGGATTATCGAGATCATTAGCGGAGAATTGGTTGTAAAATTCCCAGTCAGCGTTGCTTAAATCGATACTGTTTGAAAGTGTGCTTTTGTGATTAATTCCATCCGATGCCAAAACTTGATATGATTTTGGATTAAAAGGAATATTGTGTTCTCCAGGATTTCCGGGGAATTTAAATATGTACGTTATTCCATCAATATCACCGTCATCGTCCTCATCAGCTCCAGCGCCTTTGCCGGTACTGTTTCCTGACACCCGCATCACTTGCATTCCGTCAAGATACTTCACGCTATCGCTTGCGTTATAGAGTTCTATGAATTGATCATAAAAGAAAAAAATATTATTTACCGGTCCGCATGCATAAACCTCATTAATGGCAATACCAAATGAAGAGATCGGTTTTGCTAAAATTGTGTCATTGAATTTAGTTCCCGAGACTATCTGTACATCACGGAGACTACCCACTAATAAGATATTGGGATCTGAAGGATGTTGCATCCTAACAGAGATACTGTAAATTGATGAAGGTAAACCGTTGAGTGTTAACACGCCATTTTCATCCGTCGTTTTTACAAAAGTCCCATATTCAGAGCTTAAAATTGCTTTGGCATTTTTCATAGGTAAAGGAACGGTGCTTTGATCTTGAAGAACTGAATCCCAGACTGAGAGTATTTGGATCTCAGCCCCACCATCAACTCCAACCGGCGGATTTTCCTTGCATCCATAGGAAAAGATTAAAATAAGATAGAGATAGAAAAAAATCTTCATTACTATTCTCTTCCAAAAAATTTGTCAACGATGAAACTAAATTCAATTCCGTAGGTCAGATCAGGATTTCTAATTTCTTGACTTGTTGTAGTTGAAGTAATATTATATGTTCTAATCGCCGGATCATCTAAGAAATTGTTTACATAAAAAGATACTTCGCCTCCGGGGAATAATGATTTGCTAACATTTAAATTAAATAACCATTTGTTCGGTTTGGTTTTAATTTCTCTCTCAAATATATAGTTGATCTTTTGTGTTTCATTCAATTTTGAAAAATCTTGCAAGGCGCCGCCTGATGTTTGATTTCTTTCCCAAGCAAGTTGCTCTGCTCTAAGAGTGACCCAAAGACCTAATGAAGCCAGGGTGTATTTAACATAATAATTAATTTGGAATCTGTCACTCCACCTTTCTGAAGGGGAATATGTCCAACCCATGAGTGTATCATTCGAAGCATTCGGTACAACATAATTTGGATACTGTCCTAAAGCAGTGTCCGGTGTAGAGCTAAAGGAAAATCCACCTCTCCCCGACTTTAAGAAATTATAGGAACCAACAACTTGAAACTCCATGTTCAAGGGTTTTATCTTTGTAGTTCTGATGGAGAACTCAAGTCCTCTACTTTCCGTCCACCCCAAATTTTGGTAGAGCGAATAATAATCAGTATAAAATACATACTGTTTGCCATTATATATAGTTGAAAAGAAAACCGGAACAGTTTGAGCCTCCGGTTCATTTCTTCTTTTTTTGTAATAAGCAGAAAATGAAGTCCCGATCATATTTAAGAATTTTTGGTCGTAAGAAACTTCAAATTGATTTTCCCGGTATGCCTTTAATTCGGGAACTCTCTTATCATACCTAAAATATGTAGTTGTGCTGTCAAATGGATTTCTCCATGTAACTACACTTTCCGGTGGATAAATGTAACTCATCGGTGGTGATTTAGAAGTAACTCCGGCGCTTAATCTGATTTGATTTTTTTCGGATAGATAGATCATCATACTTGCGCGCGGATTAAAGTAAGTTCCCTGGTGAGATTTCACAAGATCACCGTCACCCCAAAGTCCCTTCAGATTAAATTGATATGGACGGTACATCTCATATCTGCAACCCAACATTACATTATAATCAAAAAATAAATGTCCGGTCATTTTATCTTCAGCATAGAAATTAATAAGGAATTGCCCCGGAATATCATCAAAAATGTAAGGTCTTCTACCCGATTCAACTCCGTAATAACTGAATAACGTATCAAACACTACACCCTCGCCGGTATTAACATTGTATTGAGGATCGGCTCCGATCATAACTTTATGAATTATATCTCCCGTATAAAAAATATTGTTCCATTCAAGTCTGCTACCAATTGTCCATTCAATTCCTTTGGTTTCAACTTTGCCAAGATATGTCGAAACCGTATCTCCATTCGGAAGAATTCTTAAGTCAGATTGTTTCAAACCCGATTTCATAGTGTTCTCTCGTCTCATCGTAACAAATGCGTTATAATCCCATGAAGATAAAAGATCAACCGGTTTGTACTTTCCCCAGAGAGTATATCCTAATTGAAATCCTCTATTATAATTCTTAGTTTGCTGCACATCCCCTTTCGGTTCCTCCTCATCAAATACTTTTTGAAAATTGAATTTATTATTCATCGAAAGGCAATTATCGAAATAATTTGAAGAGAAAACCGTTTGACCGGTAAGCCGAAGGTATTCATCACCGGTTTTTCTTACATCTCTTTCACTTTGCGCAACATTAATATTATAACTCAATCCGTTATCCCCTATCATATAACCGCCGCCCAAATTCCCTTCACGGGTATCAGGATTATTTTTAAGTTTCAAGCGGGTTGGAGAAGCGCCTATTTTAGTTTGAACATTAATTACACCAGCAGAAACATCTCCATACCGAACTGATGGAAGTCCTGTAATAACCTCAATAGATTCAATGTTATCAGCGGGAACCATGCGAAGATCAGCGCCGCCGCCCATATTTGAACTGCCAAATTTAGCTCCGGTTAATCTTTCGAATTGCAGATTCGCGTTATTTGAGACGGGAACTCCATCAACAATAACTAAAGTACCGAACGCAGATAATCCATCAGCTTCGTCTCCCCTAACTGTAATCTGACTTGTCTTTCCTAAGCCGGGATTGTCCGTTTTTTGAACTCCGGGGACTAAATCCAAAACATCTTTTAAACTGGACGCCTGGTAATGTTCAATCTCCCCGCTTTGTATTGTTGTTTTTGTTGAAACATCTTTTGGTAATAGCTCTACTTGCCCCGTTACAACCATCCCGCCAATTAAAAACGTTGAGCTTTTCAAACTAAAAGTTAAACTTACAACTTGCCCGGCTACTACTTTTATTTTGCTTGAAGTTTTTTCATAACCTACAAAAGTGACTTCTATTGAATAATCTCCCGGACGGATATTTTTTATTAAAAAATTTCCTTTAGCGTCACTGGCGCAGCCGATTTTTAATTCTTTTATTAGGATACTCGCTCCGAAGAGGGGCGCCCCGGTTTCGTCTTTTATTACTCCTTTTACAATTCCGGTTTTTTCATCGATTCTTGTTCTTTTTGCAAGCGCAATTTTGTCGGCTTCAAATTCAAAGTAACTAACGTCAAACGGGTCTAACAATTCATCAAGCACAAGGTGTAAAGGCTTATTTTCAGCCTTGTAAGTTATGCCCGCGATATTAAGCAGTTTGTCTTCAAAGATAAAATTTACCTTGTAGGCTTTAGCAATTGATCTGATTATCTGAGATAAATTTCTATTTGTGAAAGAAACCGTAATCATCGTACTTAACGAGGTGGGAGATTTACCGTAATCTTTAAATGAATCAAGCGCCGGCTCGTAAAACTCAAGCGCTGCTTCATCCTCATATTCACCGGATACTTTAGATGCCGACGGAAGTGAAATGTTTTGCGCACTAATTATCTGTGCAAAACAGAGCATGGAAATTAAAATGATATTTATATTCTTCATGTAACTAACAGACTTAGATAGTTTATCTGAGAATTTTGTTTATTGAACGATAACTTTTGATCCGCTAAGATTAATTTTTATATCTAATGTTAAACCGATAATTGAAAAAATATGTTCGAGCGAATCCGCGTCGAAAACACCTGTAATAATTTTTGATCTTTCCGACGGATTACGGAATTCCACTTCAATATTGTAGTAACGCCCTATTTCATCCATAACATCTTCAAGCGAGGTATGCGAAAAAGAGAACTTCCCTTTCCGCCATGCTAAATAGTGACTAATATTCGCTTTAACCGGTTTGCTAAAACCGATCTTTTCATCAAAAGTTACCATCTCCCCTTTTTTCAATTCTATTCCAACACTGGAATTTTTCTTAAAAGTTTCAACAATACCTTTTGTGAGAACAATGCTTACTTCATCATTTCTGTTTTTAATATTGAACTCTGTTCCCTTAACTACCGTAACGGTGTTTCGGCAAATAACTTTGAAAGGTCTGGAGACGTCATGCGAAACGTTGAAATAGGCTTCACCTTCAAGTTCAACGATTCTGGTGGAATCGGTAAACTTTTCCGGATAGGTCAATTTACTATCAACATTTAAATAAACTAACGATTCATCAGGCAGTAGAATTGTTTTTCTTACTCCCTTCTCTGCTTCAACAGCATATAATATCTCTGATTGAGAATTAACGAACGGTTTGGTCTGTTGGGAGAGATCATGACTTTTATTAATGAAGAGCAAAAAGGGAATGCTTATAAAAAAGATTAACACGGCTGCTACTTTCAGCACCCATGCATATTCCCTTACTCCTTCTTTTGGTTTAAAATCGAAACGCTTGTGTTCCGGTTTTACAAGCTGAAGAGGAGTATTTGATTTTGTTTCTTCTTCAACCGGATTTGATAATTGAGCTAATTCAGCGCGGATTTTTTCCCATTGAAGAATTTGATCCGGCAAGGATGGCATTTGGGAATCGGCAACTTTCTTCCAAAGAAGGACCAGCGTACCGAATTCTTCTTTGTTTTCGTCGGACTCGTTTAACCAATTCTCAAAAAGTTTCTTATCTTCTTCAGAAGCCTCATTCTTGATTATCTTGATCAAAAAATGAGAATCAATAATTTTAGACATATGTTCCATATTTATTTTTCTTATATGATATTACAACCCCGCGGAAGAAAAGTACTATGTGGAGGTAAAATTAGTTGAGATGCGCTTGAAGGCGTTTTCGTAATACTGCTAAAGCTTTACTCATTTGGTTTTTCACGGTTTGAAGCGAAATATCTAATATCTCCGCTATTTCAGAATACTCGAAACCGTCAAATCTGCACAAAGTAAAAACTGCTCTACATCTTTCCGGGAGCGAACTAACTGCCTTTTGATAGTCATCAAGCAAGAAAAGATAATCAATGTTTGATTTCCCGCTGTGACTATTCATTTGGCTTTCTTCATATTCATATGTTGCATCTTTTGGACTTCTTTTGGTGTGATTGATCGCGAGATTATGGGCAATTTTATAAAGATAAGCTTTACCGGAAAGGGTAAGATCAAGCCGGTTTGCGTTTAACCAGAATTTAATAAATGTTTCCTGAGTTAAATCTTCGGCGGTTGCACGGTTATAAACGAACTTAAAGAGATAATAAAATATTGACGGTTGAAACAAGAAGAAGAATTCTTTGAAAGCGGCTTCATCTTTTTCTTTTATTTTGCCCAACAAAAATACTACTCTATCATTGTCAATTTTAATCATATCTTTTTAGCTGCAATAGGGCAAATAAAATAATTCCAACTATGGTGCAGAATATAAAGATATTTTAAGAATACTCAATAATTTAATCTGATTTGTTGCAAGTTGATTCACATTACTGAATTGAATCTCGTTCAGTAATTCATGAATTCCCTTTTTCATCCATTATTTTAAGTTCCCCGCATAGTTTACTTGCGTTAGGGAGCTCAAGGAGTTTTTCAACTTGTTCTTTATTTCTGAACTTAGCCGCGATTTCGGAGAGTAGTTGTAACTGGATTTCATTATTGTTTTCCGGTGTTAACAGAAGGATGATGAGCTTGCACGGCAATTCGTCTGCTGCATCAAAATTCACTCCGCGCTTGTTAATTGCAATGGCAACGAATGGTTCTTTTATTTTGATCTTTGCGTGGGGTATGGCAAGATAGTTCGCAATTCCCGTCGGGAGATTTTTTTCCCGAGACATTACTTCTTTTAAGATCACCTCCCTCTCAAGTTTCAATTCTTTAGATGCCACTTCAACTAATTTGCCAATAACTTTTTCTTTTTCATTTTCGTTCGTGAAAATTACAAATCGCTCTTGGAGCAAATTTCTGAACTTTGTTCTGTCTTTCTCTTTAAGGAAATAACTCATAAACGGCGCGCTTGAAATTGAGGTGAACAACGCCATAATAACTAAACCGACAAAAACTTCTTCGTGAATTAACCCCGCTTGCAATGCAAGAATTCCAAGAATTATTTCCATTGCTCCTCTGGAATTCATTCCAAAACCGACTACCAGCGATTCATTTTTATTTAATCCGCTCCAGTACGCGCCAAATCCGCATCCAATAACTTTACCGGTAAATGCCAAAACCAAAATTGTTAACACAATTACAATGTCAAAATTGGCAATAAAATTTACGCGCAATCCGATCGAAACAAAAAATAACGGCGCGAAAATATTTGATACAAACTGATGAATGATCTGCCTCGTATTTTCTTTTAAATGAACGGAATCTCCAATAGCAATTCCAACGATAAAAGCGCCGAATATTGCGTGAATACCTATGAACTCTGTAAATGCTGCTCCTAAAAAACCAAGGATCAGAATGAAATTTAATATACCGCCGGGAAAAGATATTTTTGTTTGTATCAGTGGAATCATTTTATTAATTATCTTTTTACCGATCGAAAGAACCAGGAGAACAAATGTAATTGTAAAAAACAATGTCTGCTCAAACGTAAAACCGTGGGTATTAGCTCCCATTAATCCAAGGATAATCGAAAAGATAAGCCAGCCGAAAAGATCATTCAGCATTGCGGCGGCAATAATGATAAAGCCGAGCCGTGTCTTAAATATATTCAAGTCCATCAACGTTTTTGCAATAACCGGTAAAGCTGAAATCGATAATGCCGTTCCCATAAATAAAGCAAAAACGAATTTCGAACCGTCTTCCCCAATTCCCATTAATTGCGGGAATAGATACGATACTGCAAATCCTAAAATGAAAGGAACAACCAATCCCATAAAACTTGTTGAGATCGCTTTTTTCCCTTGACTTAAAACAATCGAGAGATCAACGTCAAGTCCCGATATCAACAATAACAAGATCACAGCAATTGTTGTAAAACTATCAAGTGCTATTTTAATTACTCCCTGTTGCGGGAACAACCATTGAAATGTATCGGGAGAGATCATTCCAAACACCGTTGGACCGAGTAAAATACCTGCAACAATTTCGCCAACAATTGCCGGCTGCTTCAACTTGCTGAAAATTTCTCCCAACACCTTGGCGAATAATAGCATAATACTAATGCTAAGAATGAAAGTTGTAATATGTTCGGCGGTTAGTTGCATTGAATAGTTATTTAATTATCAAAAGATTTGCAGGAAGCGCTTCAAACGAGAATTCTATTTCATGGGGAAAGAGCCTGTCCAAAAATCTCATTTTCTTTTCGGGTCCCGTAACTGCAAAAATATCAGCATTATTGTTGCGCGCATAATTGCTGTCTTCCCATCCTTCCTTTCCATAAACGCAAACAATTTTTATTTCTAATCCTTTCAAATTCAATTCATTGACGAACAGTTTCATCTTTTCTTCTTCGTCATATTTCATTTGATCTATCAACGAAGATAATTCATCATAAGTTTTATTTTCTCCGATTGCGGCAGTTAAGCCGGGCATATAAAAATCCCGGATGATGGTGAACTCTTCCGCGTTTTCTTTTAAGGCGAATTGAAAAGCTGCACGAATGGTTTTTTCGCAACGGGAAGAATAATCAGCGGTAATAAAAAACTTTTTAAAAGGAACCGGTTCAAGTGATGGCGATTTTAGTATTAAGGATGAGGAGGGAAATTCCCTCATTATTTTTCTTGCGACCGAGCCGAAATAAAATTTCAGCATATTCTCTTTTTCCAGAGCGCCTGCTACAAGTAGATCAATGCCGGCTTCTTTTCCGGCTTTTATAATTGCGGTTGCCGGGTCTCCCTCTCCCCAAATTAGTTCAATATTATTTCTGTTGGCTCCAGCTTCATCAATAGTTTTAAATAAAAGTTCTTCGCTTTCAGAATTTCTTTCGCCAATATGTATTAGCGCTAATCTTGAATTAAATACCTTTTGGAGTCTAAGTGATTCCTTTACTAAGGCTTTTCCCGTAGGAGAAAAAGAAATAGCCAGACCGATTTTTGAAAACATCTCTCTGCCGTTTTTTATTTAAAATTATGATAGAGAAAGTAATATTTCTCTCCATAGATTCAAAATAAATTTGTCTCTCTTTTCCGCGCTCCGTATGTCGAAACTCCGTTTCGACAACCTAAATCCGTACCACAGAATAATATTCTGTGGTACCTGTGATTTGTTAATCTTAATTAAGTTAAACCATTTCGTGCTTCTTATATATATTTCATCGTTACAAACCAACTGGTTGTACTTCCACCCAGCACTGTCCATGAACCGCTTTACCGCCGAGGACTCCATCTACAATTCCGAGTCCTTGATAATTCGAGCCTTCGGGTAAAACCACCGCCTGGTTTTTACGCAGCATAGTTACGGTAAAATCACCCGGCATGGTTGAGGATTGCAGACGAACACGGTACTGCATCGAGTACTTCTGTCCTGTTGAGGTCACCCACTCTTCTCCAAAGGGTTCAACCGTAATTTCATCAACTCCCCATGAATGTACCGCTTTGCGTGCACCGTTCTTTGTCCTTTCACTGTTCATATTGAAGAGCCTCGCATAAGGAAGGGGTCCAGATACTGTGGAACTGATATCAAGAACATTGATAGCGCTGTTTATTTCGGGTAACTGAATTGCTATCCAGTTCCACTTAGCGCCTTTTTGCATTACCAACGACTCTTCATTATATGACTTTACAAAATAATCCATCCAGCTTTTTCCACTTGAACCGTGAATGGCAGAACCATCATATTCAATATTAAATTGTTCAACATCCATTAATGGTAAAGCATAATAATATGCCCCCTGGAAGGACATCCTATCACCAGAAGCAGTTAGATATGCACCGATAGTCTTTTCCGGTAATGCCATAATGCTGTTCCGTTGCACAGACGTGAGGTAGTGGGGATAGAAAGATGTAGTTCCATATCCTTGATTCATCGCTCCGAATTGATCCCGAAGTCGAACATCCACTTTAAGATTTTTGCCATTAAAATCATAAACATCGGCGGTTAGTTTGTAGACAGCGTTAGATGAACCCATAAGCCCTGAAGCAAGTTGTATTGTAATGAACGATCCGGGGAAAAGAGGTGTCGTAAGTGTCACACTCCAAGGATTAGATGTTGTCTGAACAGAAGTGTTTGTAAATCCCGACCATTTATATCCATCTTCTTCTGTTTTGCCAAAACCGACTCCCCCTCTATAAGGTTCTTTTTCCGATGCGTTATATTCGATCGCGATGAAGAACGCTAACGTAGCATTTGTGCTGTCCACAAGACTCGCGCAGATGTTCCAGCCGTATTGATGATAATCCGTATGTGGACCTGTCAGATAATCCGAAAGTTGTTGCGGTCCCTGTGTTTGCGGCAACGAATAATCTTCCGAATAAAAAGGATATTGTATACCTGGAGTGGTAGATGGTGTAGTCACATCATCTTTACAACTACTTAAAAAGAAAAAGGAGAATGCGAAAAATATAACACTGAAGAATCCATAGACTATCCTCTGCCCTTGCACAAGTAACACTTCCGTTTTTTTCATGGCTGTATCCTTTAAACTATTTGAACATTTAGCGAGCCATGCTCGCACCGTTTATTTTAGTGGGTTCTGGTCTCAACGCTGTTGGGAATATTTAATTGAAAAGAATTTAAATACATTAATTAAGATATCTTTAACTCCGGTTTGTTTTGAAGGGTAATATGAATGTGACGGTGAAATGATATTCACCTTGAGAAGGAAATGTTTTGTATATAAATAATTGAGAAAATAATATGACCTGAGTTCTCTATAATTATTACACACAAACGTAATTCATTTTTTCTATTCCCCCAAGAAAAAAATATAAAATAATGCTTGTCCATCTACATTAATTGATCACTGGCATTAAGCAATGCTCCAATGTTGCTTCTTACACCACGGCTTATGACTCGTTATGTCAACTTTGATGAGACTTCTCTATTTTTCGGAGGTGCTATTTTCTTTGAGTGAATCACTGTGCAAGATAAGGATTTACAAAAGGACTATATTTCAAAATCTTTTTAGTTAATTCTTGTATTGCAGATTCCCAATTACTTTTGGTCATCGCAAAAATTACTACCGATTCGTCCTCAACATGTCCATAAGAAATAATTTTCCCTTTAATATTATCCCATAGAGCAAAATATATTTGATGATTTAGTGACGGGAATGAACCTCCCGTACGCATTGTCCCAAACATTGTTCCGCTACTTCCTGCTTTTCGATAGACTTTAAGTTTATCTATAAATAGGAGGTACTCAGATTTAATAGAATTACCTTCAACACTGCTGCTCTCAGTTGGAAGAAGTATTTTCATTTTCTCATTACTACCAATATCTAATTCTCTTTTTTCTAATTTTGTCTGGGAAATATTATTAGTAAAATATATTTTATTAAAACAATTACTATTATCTAAGGTTGAAGTAAATGTTTTATCGAAATATGATAAGTAGACCTCAATAGGTTCTCCTGAACCTAAGTCATCAATAACATCATCTGAATTATCAATTACAGGATCATCAAAAAGCCTAATGATTGTAAGATTTTTCCCGGATATTTTTTTGCTTTTGTATTCCGGTGTTAAAATTGCATTCGTAGGTAAACACCCAGCATAATAAAAACAAACAAAAACAAGGAGTAGTTGAACTTGACGTTTCATAATACCTTTCGCTAAATTATATATTTTTGTGCCTAATTGATGTATTTATTTTAATAGTGTCATCTGTCTTGTTAATACAAGTCCATCCCCTTCTAAAGTATAATAGTAATTCCCGGAGGGGAGCGACTTACCTTTGTCATTTAAGCCATCAAATTCAATTCTGTAAGTTCCAGCGGTTTTAGTTTCGTCTAATAGTTTAGCAACAAGTTCCCAATCTTCAGTAAATACATTTATTTTTAATCTTGTTTCTTTCCCCAATCCGAATCCGATTGAAGTTGATGGGTTAAAGGGATTTGGGAAATTTTGTTCTAAGCGAAATGGGATGACTCCTTCATTAGATTCTTCACCATCCTTAACTAGAGATACTACAACGGTCTCCTCTTTACAACTGACAGCCGTGAAAAACAAAAGGAGAAACAAAAACGATAATATTTTTTTCATGGTTAAAACTCCAGATTAATTTTTGCGTCGAATTGCCACGTTGGTACCAGATATTTTTTGTATCTAGATATGTTGGCGTTAAAAAACAGATAATTTATTCCTAAGCCGACTGTCGGATAAGACTGATCTGCATTGATATTATTCATCACATACCCCGAACGCAAACTGATCATGTTATAAAGAAGAACTTCTCCCCCATAATGGATATAGTCTAAGGTATTCGAATCATATATTCTTTTCTCAAGATCAACTAACAATCTTGAGCTAACCAAATTAGAATACAATGGAGTATATGATATACCGAGGAGAAAAACGCTTGGAGGTGGATCGCCTTGTGAGTTATCAATAAAAGATATCTTCGGTCCAATATTCAAGATTGATACACCGATTACAACGCCGCGGGATAAGTTATCATTTGGTGGAACATTTATGCTGTCATATTTTAGTTTGTAGGTTCCCTCCTGCCATAAATCAGTTATCAAGAATCCTGCATCTAGTAAAACAGTAGTGGTCACTCCACTTCCCTGCTCAAATGAAGTTGGTAATTTAGACAGCGCGATATGCAAAATACTTGCACTTACACCAACTGCAATATTATTTGCAATTTTATTCGCGTACGATGCTTTAATTTGATAATTCGTTGGTTCAAATATTTTTGGCTGGTCACGGGCTGCTCCTAATATATCAGGACTATCCGGACCGGTTCGAGCTACATTCTCAATCCAAAAACTATTCAGAGATAAAGCAAAAGTTCCCATCCCCTTAGTTGGATAAGATAGAGATAACATAAACTGCGAAGTGTTTTGAAATGATGAAAACGGCTGCATAAATGAACTTGCTATACCGGGACTTTTACTAAATGCAAAACTCGCCGGATTGTAGTATGCTGAAAAAGAATTATTCGCAATTGCCACGCCAGCTCCTCCCTGAGCAGTAATTTCAGCAGATGGAGACCAGTAAAGAAATCTGGCAGTGGACGATTGCGATACTAATTCCATTATTGGGAAACACAACAATAGAATTAAATGAAGAAGTTTTTGTTTCATATATATCTTAATATAATTTAATCTTAGAATGATTTATTAATTAGTTTGCATTACAAAATTTGTCAGTACAAAAAGCAATTTTATATTTCATTATCAACTTGCTTTATACTTCCCTCTAATCACAAAACTATTCCCCGGTAATGTTAGTAAGGCTTTAACGGAATCATAGATGGCTTGATATTTAAGGTCAATTAGTTCAGAAGGGATATTATGCCCGAATGGTTCAAGGACCGGGAAGATTATTTCTCCTGTTTCGGGATTAAAAGTAATTCCGGCTTTTCTATCAAAAATACCATCGGGAAATGGCCTACCTTCTTCACCTTCTTTATCAAATCCGAACTCAGTCAGCAGCAATAAATGACGAAATATATTTGTTTCAGAACCATCCGGCTTCTTTAAGAAAATGTCCAGATCAAGATCACTCACCCTCCCGAAGAATGAAGGTATCTGATAAATGTTTTTCATTTTCAATTTCCATGCACTTGCATATTGTGGAATAAGATTTTGTGGTTTTATCAGTTTCAGAACACCTTTTGTTTTTGAATTATTTACCAGTTCAGTGGTAAACTCTCCATAGTGCAAATCATCATCGTTAAAGGTTGACCCATTTTCAACTATATATGCCGCAGCAATTATATCGTTGTCATTTAGTGAGAAAAGAAACGTGATGGTTCCGGTATATCTATTAAAATAATAGTCAACTCCCTCTGCTAACACTCTAAAACGACCAAGCGCAACTTCACCAGGCGTACCTAAGTTAAAATTCCTTACCGAATCAGAATACATATTGCTGCCTGATCGGGGTGATAAATTCATATACGCTACAGCCGGTATAGAGATATACTCTTGTGATATCTGATTTACTGAAATGTAAACTTCAATATTTTTTACAAAGTATTTTGGATTAATAATCGGAATGGAACTTCCATAGTAAAGATTGAACATATTAAATTCTTGCGAGGTATCGGCGTAAACCTCATCAATAAAATAATTATTGTCATCATACTGTAAATAATTTATCTCAAATGAAACCCGGTCATCTACAATTGAGGTTACGGGGTTACTTTCTTTTTTATTGCATCCGGTGATCAACAATGCACATATACTAATAGCTATCAATAAGATTTTCATAATCCACCTTTCTTTATTTTTACCACTTTAAATTCATTTTTTTTACCAATGACCAATGACTTTTGACCTCTGCCACACTCTTTCCACTTTTACCTTTGTACTTGTTACAAAAAATTAATACCAATCATTAATTGTAATACCGTTGTCCGCATCTCATCTTTTGCCGTATGACTGTATCTACCATACGTTACTGTCTGCTCATATTCCGGTTCTCCTGTATAACATCTTAACCCAAAATTAATTTTATTAATTATAACACCTCCCCCAAAACCAAAAGCAAAAGCATTCCCCAATGCCGTTGTTTGTTTTATCGGTACATTTTCTGCATAATAAGAAATATCAGGAACTGATGAAATAAGCATTCCGCCTTGTACAATAATATAAACTTTTATGTTGGACGCAGATGAAGTCTCAAGTCCAATTCCCGTCATCGCCCAAATAGTTGTATAGCTACCTCCCGTTATGTGAATGTTACCAGATTGACTTTCCATTGCTGATACATCTAGCTTATTGGCATCTAATGAAATTGAAGTAACCCAACGAGCCTTCCCTTTCAATCTTTTTGACATTTCAATCATTCCTCCAAAGTCAGTTTTGGCATAACCTCCTTTGTCCATAGAATTTGTACCAAAATCCCCCTGAGGGAAGACCATCCCACCGAATAAACTAATACGCATGGGGAGAGATTCTCCTTGCGCAAATATGTTGCCTGATAAACAAAATACGATCAACAAAATAGCGTGAATAGAATAACTACAACTTTTCAAGAGAGGAATTCCTTCCTTTTAGATTAACAATAAACTACATTTATTACCTTTATATCATACAAAACCAGGATGATGAACCTCGCTTTAGCCAGATCCATCACCCTCTTTCCACTTTTATCTT
>Ga0209417_1002465_pt1 | contig 28182 bp, 19 predicted proteins | sample RifGroF2_FD_184002 | JGI IMG/M metagenome (GOLD analysis project Ga0209417, IMG submission 184002) | Groundwater microbial communities from Rifle, Colorado, USA - Groundwater F2 (SPAdes) (version 2) | ecosystem: Environmental > Aquatic > Deep subsurface > Groundwater | place: Rifle, Colorado... | reverse complement strand
ACACCTCCCCGCCGCTATCAGCCCGTCGATTTTCTCGGGAACAAGGCATCTGTAAGGAATCGTATAGGAAAAGCCGGGTTTAAGATGTATCATAATGCCGGTGTCGTCTCTTCCGCTATGGACGTCAATTCCGTATGCCCCTCTGCAAATTCTGTCGTCAAATTCCCTGTATCCGAGTATGTCTTCACGTGTCAGGGTATATAAGCCCTTGAGCCTGCGGCTTTCACGGGTACCCGTCTGCGGCGCCGTAGAAACAAGGTAACAATCCCTGAAGCCGGGAATATATTTTCTGAACCATTCAATCAGCTCATGGACCTGTTTCCGGCACTCAATTTCCGACATCGTGATATCTTTTGCATTGGTGCAATCGCCAAAAGACCTTGTTATATTAGCGTAAACTTCCCCCTTCCTTAATGTGGGAAAGAGCGCAAAACTTCTGTTTTTAGATGGATAACCGTATTTGTCATAAGCGTTCTGAAAAGCAAAATATCTCTCCTCGGTTACGACATCAGGCCAGGTATCTGTCGGCACACCACCCATTATGAAGGCCAGCGTCATCGGCTGAAGCCCGCTTTTATCAGGGCTCTTGAAAAAATCAGCCCCTGAATGATAAATGACGTCTCCATCCCCCGTTGCGTCAATTACCACATCCGCAAGGAAAACCTGCCTTCCTGATTTGTTCTCGACAATTATCCCTTTGACTTTATTATTTTCCGTAAATGCCCCGGCGATGAAAGAGTGATACAGAATTTCCACTCCTGCCTCAGACATCATAGTGTCGCATAAAAATTTTACATGCTCCGGTGACTGGCGCACCAATGGCGCTGACGGCTTTCCCAATGTCCCGCCGATTTTTTCAAGACGCTGAACGAATTCAAGAGAAATGCCTCCGATTATCACGTTTCCCGCATTGTCACTGTAATTTCTTATATTCATGACATATCCGGCGGTAAGATTTCCGCCAAGGAAACCCCAGCGCTCGACAATGAGCGTTTTTGCGCCGTTGCGGGCGGCCGAAAGCGCCGCAATAATGCCGGCCGGGCCCCCGCCTGCAACTATTACATCGTAATTGCCCGCTACTTCAGTCTTTCTTTCAGTCTCAATGATATGTTCCATAGCTCTGCCCCCAATGTTATTTATTATTAATTTTACATTGAAAATCTTTTTTATGCCTTTAATTTATTAATATAGTATCTTAAATATTTTCATATTTTTCAAATTAACACCGGAGACGCCTTATCTTGAAAAATCAAAGGATACTGAAAAAAACAGACGGCTATGATCCGTATGATATTAATTCTTATATCAGATGGCTGTGCAAAAAATACGGAATATGGATATCCGTCAAAGACCTTTATGGTTTTTCAAGTTATTATCTGTGCAGACTTGATGATGAATTTCGCGGACACGCCTGTCCCTTCTGCGTTTATGTCAAGTCATTTCAACGCTTGCGTGAAAAATGCTATGAAGAGCGTTATGCCGCAACTGTAAAATCAGGACAGGTGAAAGTTCCTTTTTCCAAATCCTGTTATATGGGGCTGGGGGAAATAGTAGTGCCTGTAATAAAAGATAATCTATATATGGGGAATATTGCCTTTGGACATTTCGATACTTTCAAAAATGATAAAGGAAAAAAAGCTTTTTTGGAAAAAATTTCCACTGAAAATAATGCGGACGTCAAAAAGCTGACAAAATTTTATAAACAGTCGGCCATTCAGAGCCTGAAAAAACTCGGCGAAATAATTCCGCATATTCAGAACCTTGCTTTTATTTTTTCAATTGCCGGACACTCAATGTACAAGATGCCTGACAAGAATCTTCAGCAAATCGAAAGCCTGAAAAATAATGACGGAATGAAAAAAATCTCCAGACAGGAATGGCTTGTCAATGAGGCTGTAAAATATATAAAGGACAATTTCCGCAAAAATATTTCTCTCAGTGAAATAGCAAAAAATATATACCTGAGCCCGGGTTATTTGAGTATGCTTTTCAACAAAATCACAAGGACATCCTGTTCTCTATATATAAATCGAGTTAGAATTGAAACTGCCAGAAAACTACTCTCGGATACATCTGTTCCCATCTCAAAAATTACTTTTGAAGTAGGCTTCAATGATTCCAATTATTTCTCCAAGGTTTTTTCGGATACGGTAGGAGTATCCCCAACCGAATATAGGCGAAAGTATCAATAATAATCACAGCCATCCCCGTTCTGTCAAAAAATACGAATCAGTAATTTGAGGGAAGGATGACGACATAATTGAGGAAAATAATTCTATTTTGCTGCGAGATTTCTCATGGTAAACCTTGAACCTTATGATTCTGAAATGGGAAAGGAAGTCGAAGTTAGCCATATTTTGTGTTCATTGAGAATATAAATCTCACCGGAAATAATCCGGGAAGTTGAAAGAGGTATGGCAAGGTTGTCGGTTACGTAGCTTTGCGGTAATAGTATTTCAGCAAACCGCCGAGACGTTCTTTACATTTGATTTTACCATAAAGAGACCATGTAGATAAAGCAAAAACGGCATGCAATTATCTAGTTCTTGACGAGGGTGCGTCCTCAAAAGAGTCAATATAAAAGGGGAAATATTATGGTAGGGCACAATCGTTGAAGCTGAGGTTATGAGAATAGAGAAATTCACAGAAAGCCGATGCTTTCGTATTATGCAAATGCAAACTTACGGCTTCTTCATTCATAGTTTATCGGAGATACATTCAGTTTTTACGGAGAGTATTCTATTTTGTTTAGGTGCTAATTTATGGTATATTGAGCTCATGAAAAAATAAAGTATGGAGCTGGATATGATAAAGGAAACCTTTAATAAATTTGCGGCCTTGATGGAAGGGGTTAACAACGATGCGGTCAAAGATGCGTTTCTGAATTTTCAGAAGTCGCTGGAATACTGCATCGAAGAGAATACCGTCATGCGAGAGGTGCTTCGCGACAAATATAAATGCAAGAAGCTCCAGCTTACTGGCGGCCGTATGATTGATCCCCTGCCCCAAGATAAAGATGGAGATATTGTAGAATTCAACCACCTGGGCGGATTATTGAGGTCATACCGCCGCGTGAAACAGGCAGCTTAGTGAGGTCTGGGAATTATGGTACCCACCCATGGAAATGAAAACAATATTTGCGATTTGAGGCTGAGAAAAGATAAAAAAACAGAATCAGAAAAACTCCTTAAAAATCCATCAAATTTAGAGAAATGTTTTTAAAAGATTTCCATGGCTATTTTGCCCTCAAATGCTCTCTGTTTTTGAGAAATACGTTACAAAAAGCTTCTATTTGAAAAATCTGTTATAATCGATTTTCTTCACGAATAAAACATTGATAATAAAGAAGAAACAAGAAACAGAGAGCAGCGGAGAGTGTTTCCCATTTAATGTGGTACCCTTCAGGTTAACCTGGCACTGAGCCAATATTGTAATGCATGTTTATAATGCAAGCCATAGTCTTTTAGTTTTTAGGCACATTGAAATGCAAGAAGTGAAAAGTGTAAAAATAGTATTTCTTTTATCTACTTTGTTTATGCTTCGTCGAAGAGCCATGTACTGAGGTAACGTTCTCCTGTATCAGGAAGTAGGACAACGATTAATTTCTTTGCGTTTTCAGGTCTTTGTGCCAGTTCGAGAGCAGCCCATAAGGCAGCGCCGGAGGAGATCCCGGCAAGTATTCCTTCCTTACGTGCCAACAGTCGCGCAGTGAGTACCGCGTCTTCATCTTTAACCTTTATGATTTCATCAATTATTTTTCTGTTAAGTACATTGGGTACAAATCCCGCGCCTATGCCCTGTATTGTATGATGCCCGGGAAGCCCTCCTGATAAAACCGGTGACTTTTCGGGTTCTACAGCAATGATTTTTACTGTTTTCTTTCTTTTTTTCAGTGCTTCGCCGACCCCCGTGATGGTTCCTCCAGTGCCAACGCCCGAAACAAAAATATCAATCTTTCCATCCGTATCACGCCATATTTCCTCGGCGGTCGTTCTCCTGTGGATTTCCGGGTTTGCGGGATTGTTGAATTGTTGAGGTATGAAGGAATTTGGATTGGACTTTGCTATTTCCTCTGCTTTTTCTATGGCCCCCTGCATCCCTTTAGCTCCTTCAGTAAGGACAAGTTCCGCGCCCAGGGCCCTGAGAAGCTTCCTCCTTTCGATGCTCATTGTTTCCGGCATGGTGAGAATCAAGCGGTAACCTTTTACCGCCGCGACATAGGCGAGCGCAATGCCTGTGTTTCCGCTTGTCGGCTCTATGATGACAGTATTCTTGTTTATCAACCCTTTTTTTTCTGCATCATGAATCATTGCGTGTCCGATGCGGTCTTTTACGCTTGCATGGGGATTGAACGATTCAAGTTTTAAAACAATTTTCGCTTTGCCGGTATCCAGCTTTGTTAGTTTTACAAGAGGAGTATTGCCAATAAGCTCAATGATGTTTTCTGCAATTTTCATAGACGCCTCATTTATATTGTATATGAGAAATTTCTCTGCGCGCTTTTGGTTTCATGCGTTCTCACAATGTTCTGGAGGGTTATATTCTCAAGAACGTTGAAAATTTCTCTTTCAAGTGAGCACCATATATCTCTCGTGGGGCATGTGCTTGCGCGTTTACAGACGCCTGAATTTTTTACACACTCCACCGGGCTTATGTCGCCTTCCAGAACTTCCACAATTTCCCTTACTGTTATCAGCGAAGGTTCTCTCGCTATGGTGTATCCGCCGTGTGCGCCCCTTGCCGAATTCACAAGCTTGGCCGCTTTAAGCGGTATGATCAGTTTGCTTAAATATTTTTCAGATATGTCCTGTTTTTTTGCTATGTCTTTCAGGAACACAGACCCTTTTCCGAAATGCAGGGCCAGTTCAAACATCAGCCTCAGTCCATATCTGCTCCTAGTCGAGAGTTTCATAGCCAGCTCCTTAATTAACACCATTATACTCTATTTAGTATTAATTATATCTGGAAGCCATCAAAAAATCAATAGAACGGGATAAAATTCCCTGGAATATTTTCGGGCGTCAAGTGCGGATTGAAAGAAATTCAACAGATGCTTCCGCGGCGGCGTTTATTTCATCCATTGTATGAGCGGCGGAAACAAAATTCAACTCGAACTGAGACGGCGAAATATAAAACCCCCGTTGCAGCATAAACTTGAAATATTCTGCAAACAGAGCGGTATTGCAGGTTTTCACGTCTTCGAGATTTTTCAAAGATTTTTTGCTGCTGAAAAATAACGTGAAAACTCCTCCATATACGGCACAATGAACACCGAGTCCGCGCTCCTGCGCAAAGCTGTTGATTTTCATCGCAAAGTTTTCCGCCAGTTCCGCCATTTTGTGATACGGATTAAGTTTCCGGAGAGTTTTAAGAGTAGCGATGCCTAGGCAACGTGCAACAGGGTTTCCGCTTAGAGTTCCCGCCTGATACACGTTGCCTAGAGGGGCAAGCATCTCCATGACTTTACGGCCTGCGGCTATTGCGCCTATGGGCATGCCGCCTCCGATAATTTTTCCGAAAACGCTGATATCAGGGTTAATTCTGGCAAGTGTCGCATAGCTGCCGGCATGGAAACGAAATCCTGTTATCACTTCGTCAAAAATGAGGCAGGTTTCATACTCCGAACACAGTTCGCGAAGCGTTTCAAGAAAACCTTTTTCCGGCATCACCAGGCCCATGTTTCCCGCTACGGGCTCAACAATCACCGCAGCTATTTTATTGCCATCTTTCCTGAAAATGTTTTTGACAGCGGCCGGCCGGTTGTAGGGGGTTGTGATAACTTCGGATATTACCTTTTGGGTAACACCTGCGGAAGAGGGAATGGAGTTCGTCAGCAATCCGCTCCCGGCGGATGAAAGCAGGCAATCCGTGTGGCCATGATAACAACCGTCGAATTTCAGGATATGAGTTTTTCCGGTAAAAGCACGCGCCAAACGTAGAGCGGTCATCACCGCTTCAGTGCCGGAATTAACCATCCTGACCATATCCGCGCAAGGGACCATTTTGCAGAAAAGTTCTGCCATTTCTACTTCGAGGGGATTGCAGGTACCGAAACTCAAACCGTTCCGGGATGCGGAGCAGACAGCGTTTACAACATCGGGATGGGCATGGCCAAGCGCCAATGGCCCCCAGGAGCCGCAGAAGTCGATATATTCTTTGCCGTCCACGTCATAAATTTTCGAACCTTTGCCGGATTCGATATAGACGGGACTGCCTCCGACCGATTTAAATGAACGGACGGGACTGTTGACACCGCCGGGAATATGTTTGACAGCGCGTTTGAAAAGTTTTTTGGAATTTTTCATTTATTCAATCTTTCAGAAGTTGGTTATATTGATTGGCCCAGTATGAAATAATCAGATCTGCCCCAGCGCGGTTAATTGCCGCTATTGCTTCCCTTACCATAGGCTTCAGGTCTCCCCAACCGTTTTTCGCGGACGCGATAAGCATGGAGTATTCGCCGCTGACATTGTAGGCGGCAAGCGGCAAAAGAGTTTCTGCGCGTACAGCGCTTATAATATCCAGATAAAAAAGCGACGGTTTGACCATGAGCATATCCGCGCCTTCGGCTTCATCAAAAAAAGCTTCCCTGAGGGCGGCATGCGGATTCAGATAATCGGCCTGGTATCCTTTACGATTTCCAGAAGAGGGCGCAGAAGCCGCCGCTTCCCTGAACGGGCCGTAAAGAGACGAGGCGAACTTTGTGGAATAACTCAACAGCAAAGTATCTGTAAATCCTGAAGCATCCAATGCCCTGCGGATGGCAGACACCTGGCCGTCCATCATGGCGCTCGGGGCCACGCAATCCGCCCCTGCATCAGCATGGCTCAGTGCCATTTTGGCGAGCAATTCCAGGCTTGGATCATTTTCCACAACACCTTTTTCATTCATGATACCGCAATGACCATGAGAGGTATATTCGCATACGCATACGTCAGTAAAAATCATGAGTTCAGAAGAAAAAGTTTCTTTGAGTTTACGGACAGCTTTCTGGACAATACCGTCCGGACGACAGGCATAAGAAGCATCCGAGGTTTTGTGTTCCGGCCCCAGCACTCCGAAAAGCATCACAGCCTTTATTCCCATGTTTTTCACTTCTCCCGCAGCATCAACAAGCCTGTCAACTGAATAGCGGAATTGTCCGGGCATCGCATCAATGGGCTGTTTTATATTTTTTCCTTCGACTACAAATACCGGCCAGATAAATTTTTCCGGCCCGGGCATCGGGGCGGCCAGCATGGAGCGTATAGTTTCGGAGGAGCGGAGGCGGCGGAGGCGCACATCAGGAAATAAGCCGGTATTTTTATTCATTAAAGTTTTCCCTTATTTAATATTTCAAGAATATTACAGTTGATTTTCCAGGAAGCAAGCGTTGAGATCATAGATGAAACAGTAGCTTCATAACTCACCAGGGAGTTGAAATATCCACTTGCGCCTCCAAGTGATTTAAATGTTGGTTCGCCTATCGACACCGCGGTTTTTCCCCGCAATACTCCAACGGTAAAAGATTTTATAAAGGCATCAACCGCTGACGGACTGGTAAACAGTACTGCATCAAAATCAGGCATGGCACTGTAACTGAGAGGAGTGTTATTGTAAAAATGAAATTCCTCCAGTTCAGGAAACGCATCACGCATCCTGTTGCCGGTACGGGATAAAGCCTTATCTGAACATAATTTGATTATTTTCTCTCCGGCTTTCAATCGTTTTTTCAATGCTGAAACCAGTCCTTCCTGTCCAAATTTTTCTTCAACGCAAAGATCAGGATATATGTGGTTTTCCCTGAAGACCGTTGCCGTTCCGAGGCCGCAAATAGCAATTCTCGGGAGCTTGCGGATGTCCGTGCATGTTTTTTCCATGAGTTCCATCAGGAGTACGGCGCATGAAGGGGATGGCACAATCAGCCAGTCGAATTTCAGGATATATTCCAAATGCATCTGAATGCCGGACGGAAGACTTAATTTTATCATAGGTAAAAATATTGCTTCGGCCCCGAACATTTCAATGCTTCGCTCCGCTTCCATGTTCAACCTGCCGCTCCCGGTAAACAAAACTTTCATGCCACCCAACGCACCGTAATTGGAATAGAGAAAAAGACTGTCGGCATTTTTTCCGACGATGACAATGCCGGGACTGGAATTATTTTTTACGTTGGGATTTCCGGCAATTTCATCAAGAGTACCGCACACAATTGCAGGGGAGCGCGAACCGGCATTATATACAACCGCAACCGGGAGTGTCCCCGGATAAGCGTTTTTCCTGAGATTAACGGAAATTTCATTTATATCGTCCGCTCCCATAAAATAAACTTGCGGAAAACTTTTCAATTCGCCTTCCGAAAACCATTCGATCTTTCCGCTTCCCGATTTTCTTGGAGTCGCCACTGTAAATCCTCTTGAAAGTCCCCGGCGGGTCAGCAGAAGGCCTGTGGCGCTACTAGCGGCAGTCAAACTGCTCACGCCGGGAAGAACTTTGAATGGGAGTTGAAATTTGTCCATTATATCGATTTCTTCAGCAAGCCTGCCGAAGATGCCTGGGTCGCCGCCCTTCAACCTTACGACGGATTTTCCCTTACGTGCATAAAAGGCTATAAGCTCGCATATTTCCTCCTGCGAATGTGAATGCTCTCCCTTTCTTTTGCCCACAAATAAACGTTCAGCCGTCTGCGGCATATAATCAAGGAGTTCAACAGGGCACAATGCGTCATAAAGGCAGATATCACATGCTCTGAGCGCATTTATCACCCTGAGGGTCACGTTATCAGCGCAACCAGGTCCGGCCCCCGCTAAAAGCACTGGCTTGAGAAAAAGCTTTCTTATGAGATTGAATGTCCCGCCGCCTTTTTTAAACGTTACAGACAGGAAGCCCTGAGCTTCCGGCGTCGGGAGTTCTTCAAGGGGGATGAATTCTGAAATCCTATGTGAAAGATTAATTCTGTTAAGTCCCGCCGCCGCCATAATCAGCAAATCGTATTTCCCTTCGTCAAGCTGGGCTATACGCTGTTCAATATCTCCCCTTATCGAAAGGATGATGCCGCCGGGGAAGCGTTTTCGGCAGTATTCCTCCCTGCGTGTGCTGCTGATTCCTATTCTCGGCTTTTCCGGTATTTCCCTGCGGTTTCCGGGCAGGACGATCACGTCCCTCGGGTCTTCTCTCCATGGAAGGCGAAAGAAATCAAGTTCTCCTGTGAGCGGTTCCGGGATGTCTTTGGCACTATGGACGGCACAATCAATCTCTCCCGCTATTATGGCGTTGTCCAGGTCTCTTGTAAAGAAATCCGGCGGAGCTTCACGAAGGTCCGTGATTTTATCCCTGTCCCCGGGTGACGGCATCGGTATAATTTTAAAACTTAATGAAGGGAGGAGTTTTCCGAGCCTGTCCAACGCATTTTCCGTCTGCGCGACAGAAAGCCTACTCGCCCTTGTTCCAGTCAATAAAACCCTTGAAAAATTTTTCATAAACCTCTCTGTGTTCATCAATAATCTTTTCGGTCTCCGCAAATACCTGTGCCATATCGCAATTATTGCGGCGGTGCCAGTGTTTCAAATCTTCGATGTTGGTAAAATTTACATCCTTGCGGAGCTTTGCCAAATCTCCTGATACATTTCTGGGCATGCCCAGATCGATTACCTCCGCACCGGGCCTGAAAAATTTATCGCGCATCCCGGATATGGCCGGTTTATCAAAGGAAAGAGCTGTAATCAGAATATCTGTTTCCTGAAGTACCCTGTCCAAATCATCAAGACTGAAAATGCTGATTCCCGGTTCCAGGCATGCGGGGCATTTTGAATGATAAACCCAATTGATTCCGCATTTTTTTTCAACAAGCATTTCTTTTATGCGTTTGCCTAAAGCGCCAGTTCCTATGACGGAAATCTGGCTATTACGGAAATCAGGCATTTTCGCTTCCATGAATTTCAGCGCGATATCTTCAATCTCAATTCCTTTAAACAAATCTGAAGTTCTGTTTCTTATATGCTTTGTCACATGAAGCACATTGTTTTGCAATATATCGAAAACCGGGCCAGCCCAGTTTTTGTTCTGCGCGTAAATGCAGGCGTCTTTAAACTGTGCGGTTATGTGATTTTCACCGGGTGTCTGAGAATAAAGACCTGAAACACAAAAACATAAATGCTTAAAAGCTTCATAAGCGGTCTTAATATAATACTGTTCTTTTTTCAGGGAATCAAATTTCAGAATCATTTTCAGAATGTCAATAAGGGCCGGACTGTTTCCTGCAGCGGCGATGAGTTCTATTCTGTTGCAGGTATTCAAAAGGACAAAGCCCTGAACACCCCATATGTTCATAATCATTTCACCTGCATGGTCTATTCGCTGACCGGAAAGATGCAAAAGTTCACGCGTTTTCAGAGGCAGGAGCCTCTGGTCAGTTCCAATCACGATAAGCTCTGTATTTTCAATTGACTCAATATGTCTGGCTAAATTTTCTTTTATGAGTTTTGTTTTACGGCATGCCACGCCCTGACTCGAAACAGAAATAGTGATTTCCTTGTTGCGGATACTTGCCGGAGTGATGAATGAACCCTCTCTCCATCCTCTGTCAACTGAACAAGCCAGTATTTTTGCCTTTTCCGCAAGCATAATGATTTTATTATTGAGGGCATGGTCGTCTGTCGCGGCATACACAAGACAGATGTCGTCAATATCAGAATCACTGAAAGGACGTTCATTAAGAGAAATAACATTCTTTTCGGCAAGCTCCTTTATACGGGAAGAAGGCTCTGAGGCAACAACAACAACTTCAGCGTCGAAATCCAGGAGTTTCCGGATCTTCCTCAAAGCGATCTTGCCGCCGCCGACCACCAGGCATTTTTTTCCGTTCAGCAATAAATTAACTGGAAATGCAGTAATCATTTTAATTTAAACTTTATCTTTTACTCTACAGCAAAGGACTGCTGAGTTTTAATATCAGCAGGTTTCACTTTTTCAATTGATTTTCCAAATTTGATTTTATTCCAACCTCGCTCATGCAAGTAATACAGGAACATTTTCGTGAACAGTTCGAACATACCAATGGAAACCGCGATTGTGATTTTCCCCGTAATAATCCACGAAAGAAAAATAGTGTCCAGTGTCCCGATCAATCGCCAGGAAATTGCCTTCAATATACTCCGCCATTGTTTTTCATTCATGTTCTATCCTGTTTAAATTTATAAAACCTATCCATATTGCCTGTTCCAATGCCCGATATATAATCCGCAAATGTTTCAGTACGGTTATTCCGTTTCAAATAGGCAGTGGCAAGTTCTTTCACAAATGCCGGTAAATCTTTCGCCGGCACATAAAAGTTCTCTGCGGCAACTGCCAATCTGCTTTTTTCCCCTTCCTGGCATCCGCCTGTGAAAACTCTGAAACATGGTTCAGATACTTCTCCAATATTGCGTTTTAGTCCTTCAAAACCAAGTGCTGAGGCAGTATGTCCTCCGCATGAATTTGGGCAGCCTGATATTCTTATGGAATCAGTTATTTGCTGTTTATCCCATGTGGAAATATCAGGAAAATCCTCAAAAAGCATATCAAGGCCGTGAGAAAGCACGGAAGCATATTTTGCGGAATCGAGGATACCGATTTTGCATACGGCGGCGCCGACGCATGAAACTATTTTACTATGGAATGCAGCCTCTAAAAAAACAGAGAGGTCTCCATTCCGCAGTTCCTCATAAATATACGGCAACGCCGTCCTGTGTGCCTTGGGTAGCAAAATATCCTGTGACCGCAGAAGCCTGATGATGCCGTTTGAATATTTTTCCGCCAGATGCGAAAGTGAAGTCAAATGACGTGTTTGAAGATTTCCACCGGGCACGATGATTTTCAACGCGTAAATATCTTTTATGCCAGTTTCACAGACAGAACGCTCAAGCCACTTGTCGTACTGAGCATCTTTTTCTGTTTTTTCTTCAAATACGGGGATATCGGATGTTTTTCCATCAATCCCAAAGCTTTTTTCTACATTATCCACATCTGTTTTTTCGAAATATTGGAGAAAGAGCCGCACGAACTCCTGCTCTCCAAGCCTGTTCAGCACAAAACGCAGTCTGGCCTCATTGCGTTTTTCCCTGTTGCCATGGTCATTGAAAAGCTCAACTCCGGCAGCGGCGCACCTGAATATTTCTCTTTCGGGAAGGGCTGAAAATATTTTTACGCCTTTCCTGCTTTCACGTCCCAGGCCGCCTCCGGCATATACATCAAAGGCCTTGTGGTTTTCATGTTTGACGGCATTGAAGGAAATATCCTGGAATAATGCCGCATTGTTTTTTTCGACGCCTGAGAAAAAGCCGATTTTCAGCTTGCGGGGCAGCGCGAAAGCATTGTCATAGGCGAGGAGGAATTTATTCAGCGCTAAAGCATGGGGGCGAACATCAAAAACAGCCTCAGGTGAAATGTCAGAGTATTCGTCAATCAGCAGATTCCTGAATGTGTCGCCGCCGCCGCCACGGAATATGAAACCATTTTTCACTGCGTGAAGCACTGTCTGATGAATATTTTTAAGCTGTACGTCATGAAGCTGGATATCCTGCCTTGTCGTCAAATGGATATTGTTGATATCATTATTGAGGCAGACCTCGGCCAGGCGTAATAGCGCGGAGGCCTGAATATCTCCTCCCGCCACTCTGACCCGCACCATAAACAGGCCGTTTTTCTGTTCATATATGCCCAGGGGGGCGCTGACTTTTTTCAGATCCGCGGCTGTTATGGCGTTCCGCAGCACAGCTTCTATTTTTTCTTTCAGCAATTGATAGCTTGTGTCCATCTTTTTCTCCATAAAAATTTTCAGTTAAATTAAGGGCTATATGCAGTATTCAGGAATTATATTTTCTCTATTAAGGGTTTTCTTGATTTCATTCACGGCAGTTTTCATGTCATAGTTTTCCGGCAGATTAAGTTCAGCTTCATAATCAGTAATACCGATATTGATTACGAGCAGTTCATTCGGGCTGTTGAGTTGTTTCAGATATTCGATATCATATCTGTCAAGGTCATCAATCGCGGAAATGAATATAAGCCCGGCGCCAGTCATGATTCTGGCAAGTTCCCCGAGCCTCCTGATATGTTCATCTCTGTTCCAGATGACTTTTTCCAGGTCAACATCAAGGCCTTTCATGAAGGTATTCAATCCCAGATAATAAGCGTTCAGGTTCATATTGAAAAGGGAATGTTCCAGTTCTTTTGCAAGCTCGTGCTTACCGCTTTCCTTGGTTCCCGTGAGCAATACAAATTTCCCGCGGTGATGAAATCTCGCGGCCCTCAATTGAGGGGTTACCAAGCCATGGTCCCAGAGGAATTCCCTCTCCGTGACATGCTGATTGAGCACTGATTTGCCTGCAGTGTCTTTTTCAAGGATAACGCCGCCGCCTGATATCTCGTAATTGTCAACTATCACGAAGCGTCCCATGGATTCAATTTCTTTTATGTTGTCAAACGCTACCGGCCTGGCTGTCTCGATTATGCATTCTCCGATATCATGGCGGTCCAACTGCTGTTTGCCCTTTACAGTGCTCAGATCCGACGCGTCAAAAACATTGATGATTTCAGCAAGCTCTGCGGACTCTCTCGTCGAGCCGAGCTTGAATTTATAGCGTTTTCCTTTTATCATCGGGGACTTGGAGAGCCAAAAAATATTAACGCGCAGCCTGTTCCCGGGCTCCGGGAGTTTTTCGCCTTTGCGGCACATGACTTCTCCGGCTTTGATATATATCTGGGAAATGAGAGTAAAGCCGATTGCATGACCGGCCCCTGTTTCATTCTCTTCAGGGTGATTAAAAATCTCAATGGATTTAATGGACGATTCCTTGCCGGAAGGCAGGAATATGACTTCATCTCCGACTTTTATGCGGCCTGTCTCTATGGTTCCCGCTATAATTCTCCGCTCGTCTCCATCCGCGGTAAATTTATAGACATCCTGAACAGGCATCCTGAAAACTTTGCTTACAGGCTGCCGGGGAATAGCAAAGCTGTCAAGCTGTTCCAATAATGTCGGTCCCTTGTACCATGCAACATTTTCAGATGCGGTCACTATATTGTCGCCATGCCGTCCGCTGACAGGAATATAGCTTATTGCCGCAACATCTATTTCCCCGAGGAACGTCGAAAAATCAGCGACTATTTTTTCATAGACATTGCGGTCGTAATTTACCAGATCAAATTTATTGATTAACACAACAACCTGCTGTACTCCGAGCATTGAAAGCATATAGCCATGACGTTTGGAATTTTCCTGAATTCCTTCATGGGCGTCAATTACCAACAGAGCGGCATCGGCCTTGGCGGCGCCGGTAACCATGTTTTTCAGAAACTCAATATGACCTGGAGCGTCAATTATGATATAATTGCGCTTCGGGGTTTTGAAAAAACATCTGGCCATGTCAATGGTTATCCCCTGGCTCTGTTCATTCTTGAGGGCATCAAGCAGGAACGCGTATTCAAATGGTTTTGAATTTTTACGGCAGGACTCCTGAATCTGCTCCAATTTTCCTTGCGGGAGTGAGCCGCTTTCAGCCAGGAGCCTCCCGATTATGGTGCTTTTGCCATGATCCACATGCCCTGCTATTACTACTTTTAAATTATCTTTCTGTTGATCCATAAAATTATCCTTAATTACATATAACCTTCGCGCCTTAAAGTTTCCAGTCCGCCGCCATCGTCCTTGTCCTGCGCACGGCCTGAACGTTCGGCGATATTTGCGAATTTTCCGGTTTTTAATTCATCTATGATATCCCTTACATTTTCAGCTTCCGAGTCAACCGGCGTTGTGCAGGGATAGCACCCCAGAGAACGATATCTTTTTCCTTTGCCGTTATCGAAATATAATGGTATTACTGGAATTGATTCTTTCTCTATATATTCCCATATATCAAGTTCCGTCCAGTCAAGGAGAGGATGGATTCTCAAGTGTGTTCCCGGCGCGAAATCCGTATTGAACTGATTCCATAATTCCGGCGGCTGGTCATCCACATTCCAGTCGCTCCGCTTGTCACGCGGGGAAAAATATCTTTCCTTGGAGCGACTTCCCTCCTCATCCGCCCTGACCCCGACGATTACCCCGGTATAAGGCTCAGTATTTGAATCCAGTTCAAATTTTTCAGAATCATGGTTCAAGCGATATCTGGGCCATTCGCCTGAAAGCGTATGTTTCAGAGCTTCACTCTTCAGATGACGGCAACAGGTAAGCCTGTCCGTTTTCCCATCAGGAAATGTTTGTTTTTCTTCCAGCGCTTTCGCGTTTCTGCCGACAAGTAAATTAAGCTTCCATTTCAGTGCCGTTTTATTTCTGAACTCTATCATTTCAGAAATTTTATATTCCGTGTCTATGTGCATCAGCGGAAATGGAACATGCCCGAAAAATGCCTTTCTCGCCAGCCACAAAAGAACTGTACTGTCTTTTCCTATCGACCAAAGCATTATCAGATTTTTAAATTCACGATAAGACTCTCTCAGTATGTAAACACTGAAAGCTTCCAGTTTTTCCAGATGGTTCATTTCTTTATACATTACAAGATTCTCCGTTAAGTCATTTAAGATTTTATGATGCGTTCCAAGCGTCCGTTCACAATATGAAGGCCGCATTCTTTCTGTTCCGGTGCTTCCCACCACCACCTGCCTGAGCGTGGATGCTCGCCGGGTTTCACCGCTCTTGTGCAACAGGCGCAACCGATGCTGATAAATCCTCTGTCATGGAGGGGATTGTACGGTACTTTGTTTTCAGTGATGTAATCTTTCACTTTTTCCTCCGTCCAATCTGTGAGGGGATTGATTTTTACAAGGTTGTTTCCCTCATCCCATTCAATTACTTCAAGCCCGCTCCTTGTAATGGATTGTTCGCGCCGCAAGCCGCATATCCATGCAGACAGCCCGCTTAAAGCGCGGCGTAACGGTTTGACTTTCCGCTGCGCGCAGCAATATTTTCTCTTTTCGGCACTTTCGTAAAAAAGGTTTACACCGAAGTTCCTCACCATATTTTCAATGTCGGATGGCTCAGGGAAGTAAACAGATATTTTTAAGGCATAATGTTTTTCAGTCTTTTCAATCAGTTCATAAGTCTCATTAAAAAAGCGCCCGGTATCAAGAGTGAATATGGGAATGTCCAGCTTGTTTTTTGCGATTATATCTGTTATTACCTGGTCTTCCAGTCCCAGAGACGACGCAAAAGCCAGTTTCCCTCTGAATTTATCGACTGCGAGGTTTAGCACCTTTTCAGAAGATAAATTCTTAAAAGACGGGAATAGCTCCTCCGCCTTTTTTCTTTTTTCTGCTTCCTGCATGATATACGCCTGAAATTCCTGACTGAATAACAATTTATCTTTATACACTACCAATCCACTCTAATTAATAGTAATTATATATGCTTTTACAAAAATGTCAATGATTACTTTAAAAAAATGAAGATTTTTTTACTTTCCTTCGTAGAGAACTGCAGGATATCCTAATCAAGAAAGTGCAAATGTATCTTTTGAAAGTAAAGAATGAAATAAACCCATTTCCCGAATACGTTTCAACTTGAAAAGAAGGTAATGTGCCCAACCGAGGGAGAAACGTCATTGAAAGATAGTACAATTTTCAAGTTCACCCTAATCACACTATGACACAAGTTTGCAGTGCGCGGATGTTCGAGCATTTGAGATATGTATGATATAGGAGAACAGTTTGCAGATTCTACATGCACTAGCATTCAAGAAAAACAAACATCCGTCTATTTTCATTAAAACTTGTAAAAATGACGGACAATTAAAAAAATGGCGGATACCTTGAGTTCAAATCAATCCGTTAAATTTCGAAATCCAATATTGGGATACTATGCGTTCTCTGCAGAATAAACGGTCACCCGCACAACCGACTGGAAGAACTCCTCCCCGGCAAATGGGTACCCGCAAAGTCTTATTACAAATAACAGCCCCCCCCTGAAAAAGAATTTAACAGAACCTCCAGCTTCTTTTAACATGCCTTAAAAATGCCGCTTACGATTTCAGGCAACTCATCAAGTCTTTTAATCATAAAATCGTGCTCTTTTCCTGTTGGTTCAGGGTAATTGGAAGCTACTAAAAATGACAGTAGAGAATTTCCTGATGATATGAAATCTTTATTTTCAGGATTTATCCAACATGCCGAGAGACCGTGTATTTTTGAACCCCAGATATCGGGAATATAACCATCGCCAACCATCAACGCTTCCTGAGGCTCTATATTGCAGTGCTTAAGCGCCAAATCGTAAATTTCTTTCTGCGGTTTTTGAATATTGACGTCCTGGGAAACAATGATTGAAGAAAAAAATCTTTTGAGATCGTAATGTTCCAATGTCGCATAAACAAAACCGGAATATCCATTTGAAACTATACAGAGCATGTATTTTTCAGCGAGGAGGCCCAAGGTCTTTTTCATATCCCCGATAAGGCAAGGACTGTTTTTGGCACCGTCATCATATGCTTTCATCATCTCATTTTCCGTTGAACTGTCTATCTTCATTCCGCAAGCTTCCGCAAAATTAAGCCCCCATCGCATACGGCCATAATATTCTCTCTCTTTTATTTCCCGTAACATCGGATCATCCGGAGGAGGGAAAGGGGTACTCCTCAACTTGGCATAAAGGCTTTCTTCATCACACGCAATGCTAAGTTTATCCTTTACAAATTTTACAAACCCCATCTGCGCGCCTCTGATAAAAGGTTTTTCATCAACAATCGTATTTCCGAAATCAAGAAAAACAGCTTTCAATTTTCTCATAATGTCAATCCTTTTTAAGTAATTGAAATTTCTTTTCTGTAAAAGCCCCCGAAAGCACGTCCTTAACTTTCAGGGTCCATATTCCATATTCATCATTTTCTGCCATTCTTACTGAAAAATCAGTTGTGCCGGAAGGCGCGGAAATATTGTATTTCATGAAAGATGACTCTTTTCCTGAAGGAGAAATAATCTCAAGATGGAAAACATGATCTCCGGGTTTACCCGTGCTCGCATTAATTTTGAATTTAGCATTCAGATCTGTTCCGGCCTTTATTCTTTCAGAAAGATTAATATCAAGGCTATCAACCTTATAAGGATAAGATCCGAAGACTACTGTTTCAGAAACAGGAATAGAACAGCTTATTTTATCTGTTTCTCCAATATATTTGCCTTTTCTTATGTCGTAAACATGTCTTTTTTTAGGAAAGAAAAAAGTCTGCTCTTCATTATCTGAAGCACGGCGGTAATCTCTGGTAACGGCAAAGGTATCCAAGTCTCCTTTAGTGAAATGAAAAACTTCACGTCCTTTAAGGTACGGTGTTTTATCTGACGCTAAAATCGGAAGGACTTCATTTGATTTCAAAACCTCGTACAGTTTTGTATAACTGTCCTGTCTGCTTTTATCAAAAATACCATCAAGAATAATGATATTCTTTTTTTTATCAAGGTCTTGCAGGAAAGGATTATTTTCTCTCGGTACTCCCATTTCATTGTATGTGCCGGGGATAATATCTGAGATGACGATACCGCCTTTATTCATGAAATCTCTGATGTTAGAAACAGTATTATCAGAAATAGCGAGGATGTGCGGAAGGAAAAGTATTTTATATGATTTAAGCTTGCCCTCTGCCAACTGTTCCGGTGCTACGAAATCATATTGGTAAAGCAACTCCTCTAAAATATTTTTTAATGAATAACGGCTGTAAAAGTAATCATGGTATGGGCTTCCCTTTTTTAATCCCAATTTTGTATTTTCAGTGCCAAGGCACCAAGCTGTCAGCATAGCGGGCTGTGAATAGAGGATGGCAATGTCCCTTTTTGCCCAGTCATAATCCAGGAATAGTTTCCCTATACCCTTGCGCAAATCGGAAATACCGTCTTTCAGTAATTTACCTTTTTCAGTCAAGCCAAGCTGAGGAATGTTTACAAGGTTCCATGAAACAGAATGCGGGATTTCTCCGGTAGCATCATAAAAACTTAAGCCGCCAAAACGGTGTAAGGCAAACCACCAAGGCTTAAATAATGCTGCATCCCTGCCAAAACTATATCCGATATATCCCCATACACGCATATCAGGACGGAAACTCCGGTAAAGCTCACTAAATCCCCTTATCGGGTCATCATGGACCGCATCTGTGTATTCATTAGAAAAACCAAAACCGGCTTTTGTCAGCAGTTTCCAGTAATCATTTCCGCACAATGCGCGTTGCCCGAATGAATTTTCCATAGACATCGGCATTCCTGGCGCAACCGAGTGATACGTGTCATTTACATGTTTAAAGGCATCTACCCAGACATCTACCATGAAATTACGCCACTCTATGAAGGACGCAAAGTTTTTCATTTTTCTGGCGTCATCTGTAAGGACTATGCCCAGGTCTTCAAAAGTTTTATAATCTGTGGAACAATATTTGTTGAAGCTCTCAATCGTTCCATATTTTTTCTTCATCTTTTCCCGATAGAGTTTTAATGCAGCCGGATGCGCATCTATTTCTGCGAGTTGCTCTCCTCCGTAGCCGGAGGAATCAGGCTCATCAACGACTTGTGTTACAACTGGGCCGTACTTCAAATCCTGCACTGCTTTGGCTTTTGTGTCAGAAATCATTTTATCTATAATTTTCATGTCGCAAAGACTCGGCTTTCTTATATTATTTACCGGTTGAGTACCCCAAAACTCATGCCGTTCCAGATTCCTGCTAGTACCAAGCCCGTCCTTAAGTGAAAGAATATGCCAGGAGTGATTTTTTACCGAGATACCGATATCCTTCAATGTTTGGTTTATTAGAGTCGCCGCATGCGGATTGGTACATCCTTCAGGCCAAACCGAGACATTGAAATCATTAATGATTCTCTCTCTGTCATTTTCTGGAACGTACACAGGAGTTCTGGATACATCTAAAATATTTGCTTCCTTACTCAAGCTTATAAGCAAATACCCGAGATTAGTAGGCAATGCTTTTAATGAAATTTTAATTTTGTTTATATTTGCGGCTTTGCAATTCTCCGTCTCCAGCAAACGTCCTGAAAAATCGGAGAGACTGTATGACAACACCATTGAATCATCAATGTTTTCCAGTTCTATCTCACTTTCAAGAATATCATTTTTCTCGTAAAATTCTTTTTTACTTTTGACGCTCTTTATGACTGGCCCTTTATTGTTTACCGCGAACAATGCGCAATCCAGTATTTCTCCTTCTCTATTTTTCAGCCAGCAAATCAAAACATGATTTCCCGTCATTTTCAATGCGGGTATTTTCAGATAGATGTTTTTCTGCATGGTTTTTTCTTTTCCTTCCGCGACTTTTTCCCCGGCTTTATTGTCTATCTGCCACTCTACAAAGGAAGCTTCCGGAAGTTCTGAAAGTTCAAGTAAATTATTATTAAAATCGCAAATGAATGTTTTATGTTTAGCCGCATAATAGAACAGCCGGGCAAAACAAGCGTTGAAATATTTCTGGTAAGGAAAAAAATTATCATCGATTTTATCTACAGGTATCCTGAACTGCATGTTCCATCCGGTGGAATATCCTTTTTTTGTGACGGGTGAAACAATACACCCTTTTTCAAGTTCAGTTTCAAGTATACCCGCAAATGGAAAATCACCTGGATAAATTTCTTCAGGTATCCCTTTTATCAAGGGATGTGTTTCAGGTAAAGGTTTAGATGCATATTTAGCGTTGGCAAATTTCAAACTGTTGCCATTTGGTGGTACCAGTGAAATAAACAAGAGTCCTGCACCATTCTTGACATTGGATATTATGAGTTTTTCCAGTTCCCTCCCCAGCATCTCGGTTGCTCTGCTTCCTGTAATATAGAGTTCGTATTTGCCGCCTTCGATTTTTTGTCTCACTTCTTCAGGATTGCTTTCGGTGTAATAAACATCCTGTTTTGCGCCGGCAGAAACTAGAATATCGGCATCAATATTCAAGCCTGACAATATTTCGTAAAATTCCAAAGATGTAAAAAACGAATAAGAAACAACGAGTGCTTTAATCTTGCCGAAGGCGCCTTTTTTTCCGTAAATATTTTTTGCGAAAGGCTTTTCTGTACCGGGGACAAGGCGTGTCAGGCCTCTTCTTATATATTGCCTTATCTGAAGGGGAGATATTTTACCTTCATAAAGACGGATGGAAGAAATCTCAATACCGCCAATAGGATTTTGTCCATGGTGAATATTGTAAAAAGATAATGCTTTCAAGTCTTCTTTTGCCTTGAAGAGAACATTATAGTTTTGGAATTCCTTAGTTAATTCACAATTCCATAGTATCGAGCTGCTCTTTCCTCCTTTTAAAATTTGTTGTATGCCCAGAATTCCTGTGTCTCCATTAGAACGGGCTTTGATTTGAACAGTGTAATCATGACCTGCTTTTAAAGCGATATTCTGGGTTAAAACGACATAAGCGTTTCCGGTCGCTATTATATGCCATTCACCTGACATTGCCATTGTTTCCTGGCGTTGGACAGTCATGTTTTTCCAATATTTTTCAGGTATCTTCCATCCATCCGGTAAATTATTTTCAGCCATTTTAAAATCAGGGTTTCTCAAAAGGTTTTTAGGCATTGACGGTGTCATAATAATTTTTTGTGAGGGAGCTTTTTCAGTGGACATGATAACTTTTGCCCATTCTTCGGGTACATGAAAGTTCACCTTTTCAAGGGGGGCAAAAGAACTGTATTTTGCTCTGTTCTTTGCTCTGTTCTGTTCTGCCCAGTCATTTCTCACTACATTAACAAGGATTTCTGTTTTCCCCTTTACCTTATCGAGTTCAAGGTCTTTCAACGGGATAGATAATTCCGCAGACCAGGAAGTTTTATCTTGCTTAATCGCGGATATGATGTTTATATCTTTTTTGCGGCTTGACTGGGCAAAATAGATCTCCCCTGATACCGACACTGCTATTTGATAATATGTATTGCCGTTTATCTGAGGTTTTATAAATATTTCAAAACTGTCAGATTGAAATATCTCATTGTTTCTCTTTATAAGCGATGGAAATGTCTCATCAGCCTTCAACGTAATATAAAGATTTTTATCATCAAAAAGAAAACGTGCTTCAGACTGATCTTTGACATCTTCGCATGTCTGCGGCTCTGTAAAACCTGTCATAACATCGGCCTGTTCCCAAGATTTTTTATTTATGTTTCCGTCTATTGCCGGAGCGTCAGAAGTAAAATATATTTTGGGAAATATCTTTTCTCCGGCATCTACAACTAAAAATCCGAAGCACAATGAAAGCATAATTCCGGTTTTAAATTTAGAATTCATCCTGTTGAGAAAATGCATATTTTTCCCTCTCGTTCATTGTTTATAGTTTCAATATTATTTTATGTAAATCGGATTTGTAAATGCTATGTTACCTTCATTATCTGTAAGTTCTGCACGAAGATAATTTTTTATTTTCAGGCCGGCAAGGCTTGTTTTTATACCTATTTCATGAGCATTGCAACTTATTTCTTTTATGCTTTTATTTTGCGATATAAAACGTACCTGCGTAATTGGGAAACAGGATGCCGCCGTTAATTCAACTCTGTTGTTTCTAGAGAGATTTGCTTCCATTCCGATAAACCCCTTGTTCATTTTCATAGACAGTTCATAAAAACCGGTATTAGTAAACCACGTATTTCCAGTGTGCAGGTAACTATATACTTTTGAAGGATCGGCATTTTCAGCATTTATCACGCTTACAGGATAACCAACACCAAGATTATTCGCAAATTGTCCATGGAAGGCAGGACCGTGTAAATCACCATTGCCGAAGCCGAGGCATTTTTTACCTTTGCATAGAACGCTGTCCCAAAGGGCTCTTGAGTTTTTCACAGAATCCTCTCTTGTATGAAGAACGAGCTCTGTAGCAAAAAATCTCTTTGCTCTTTCTAAAAGTTCAGGATAATTTTTCATAATGAAAGCAAAAAGGCTGAAACCATGTAAGATCTCAATACCATCCGGGTGAATTGTTTGAGGCAAGTATTCTGATGTCCTGGAACCGGGATGGGCAAGAATAATAAAGTCCCTGAATTTTTTTGCCCGTTCAAGAGTTTTCTTTGTTCCTTCACCGGGTTCCCACTTATAAAAATGATTGTCAAAACTTTTCTGTACTACCAGAAAATGGAGATTGTCCGGAGTGCCTCTGTCAACTGTGCCATGTATTTCACCGCCCGGAATTATATTGGGAAAGTCGTCATATTTCTGGACTTGCCCATAAAGTCCATATGCAACATAATCCATTCGTGCGTCAGTCAGGCCATTCTTAAAAATATAGTGTACATGATGATCTCCCCATAACTGGTGCGGCGAACTGATGAAAACCGGGGCTGAAACAGAATGAAAATCAGCATTTGATGTTCTTATGAAGCAATATTCCTTCCCCTTTATCTGAATATATTTTGTTTTGGAAGAAGGCGAGAGTTCTTCCTGCGAAAACTTATTTCCGTTTTTATAAAATTCTGTTTTCATTTTGCCATTAAGACACGACAACTCAAATGAAATTTTATCACAAATAATATTTTCCTGATAAACTTTCGTGGGCTTAATTACACATTTTACACTATTATTGCAAGAATTGGAAATGGAATATTTTCCAGTCTTAAAACATCTGAAAATATCATGTTCTGATAATTTATAATTGAGAGGGAAAAGTCGATTGAAGCTCTCTTTATCGTTCTGAACTTTTTCCATTTGGTTAATTCCGATAAAACCTGCTTTTGTTCTATGATTAAGATGATAAAGAGCTGTTGAAAAATCTTCTTTACCGTTAACCATTACTGTACATAAATCCATGTTTGAAAGTCCGCAAGCCGGAGATTGCCAGTCGTTCAGCGGCGGGATAAGGCAAATCAGTCCGCCGCTAGTCCTTATAAAACTGAATAATTCCAGATAGTCCAATTCCAGCGGTAGTCCGGTAAAGCATGGAATTACAAGGAATCGGAATTTCTCAGGCAGCGAAAAAACAGGGCCAGGATTGATTTCCTTCTCCGAAAGAATTGCTCCCGGCAAAGTATAATGTTCGCGGCTCCATAAAGAATTCACCATTTTTTTCCATTCATTCCAGTCCCGTCCAGTTCTTATCTCCGTTCCTATTATAGAAAAAGAACACTTTTGCCGTTTTCTTGAAGCAATAAAAATTTTCAGCAATAGTGAATCCGGTTTTTTAAAAAGATCAATTGTACCGTTAAAGCCGTCTTTATTTTCTATCATGGACAAGGTCATCCCTTTAGTTTTTTATGTGCTTTCCATCAGTCTGCGTTGCTTTAATGCTCGATGCCGTTTAGATCAAAAAACTTAAACCCGTTTTCCGCAAGGTAACTATCAGTAAGTCTCCCTGAGTGTCCGTCAGGAAACCATACGTTTGCCGCATTTGAATGCCTCGTATGCATTCTCCTGGTAGTGGAACTTCCTGTTACCGTAGTCTGAAAGGAATAATATTGTTTTTTATTCTCAATAGCGTAGTCTTTTGTATCTGCGATTATAACTGCTTTAGAGGGGTGCCAGTTCGTACTGGGGTAAGCATACGGAGTATAGGTTGATGGGGATGTATAAAACATGCAGGTTATATTTCCTCTGTAAAGCTGGTAAAATGTTTGTTCCCCGCCCTGTCTTCTGAAACCGTATGTATTGTTAAGATGATTGTACTTCCCATAGGGAGGGGCTGAGGGGCATACAATTATACTTGACTTGCCAAGAAGCCCATTCGAATCATTTCCAGGTAAATAATCGAGTGAGATAAGCCAGCTTCCCCATTGACGGCTGCTCCATGGACGGTATGAACATGGCGACCACCCTCCATTATCATCTGCATATTGCAAAACGCTCAGTCCTGACTGTTTGAGATTGCTCAGGCAAAGAATCTCATTTGCTTTTCCTTTTGCCGTACGGAGTGACGGCATCAGAATGCTGATAAGTATAATGATTATGGAAATCACAATCAGAAGTTCGAGCAAAGTAAAATATCTTCGTTTTCCCATTTATTTCATCCTTTCGCCTTTAGCTTTTTGCAGGACTCTCTCGCTATAAACTTGGTCATGACTTTTACCTTGGAATACGTGTCGCGTTTTTCAATAACCTGAAAAAGCCTCTCAACAGCTTTTTTTCCGATACCCTTCAGATCAACATATACCGTACTTAACGCCGGCTTCATATATCTTGAAATCTCAATATCGTCAAAGCCGGTCACACTCAAATCATCCGGTATCTTCAACCCCATAGCAAAGGCTTTATCATATATTCCGACAGCTATCTGATCACTTCCTGCTATCAGTGCGGTGAAAGAAGTTTTTCTTTTGTATAATTCTTCAATGGCACGTTTACCTGCTTCCGGAGAATAAGTAGAAATAATGATCTTACTTTCATGACTCAGCCCGAATTCCTGCATTGCCATTTTATAGCCTCTGAGTTTTTCCACGCTGTCGGGATGCTCCAGATCCCCGCAGGCAAACGCTATATTTTTATGGCCGAGTTTATAAAGATACCCTACGGTTTCAAAGATACCCTTGAAATTATCAGGCATTACGGAGTCGCATTCAATTTCAGGAAAATCAAAATCGGCAAGAACAAAAGGTATTTCTCTCTTCATTGCATATTTTATATATTCAAGAGACGGTCTGCATGTAAATATTATACCATCGGTGTTTGACTTATCCACTCCAGCGGGAAATTCACTCCTGCCTCTTTCCGTATGCATATATATCATACGGTAATCATTGGCCTGCGCCGCCATCGTTGCTCCTGTAAGTATTTCAGAATAATACGGATTTCTGGAAATATCAGCCAAGTCAATTCCGCAACTTATAAAACATATGGATTGAGTTGACGTATTTTCAAACTGGCGTTTCCCTAATTTGCTCGCCAGCTCATTGGGATGGTAATCAAGCTCTTCGATTACATCCATAACATGCTGCCGCAGTTTTTGAGAAACATAGGGTTTCTTATTTAAAACAAATGAAACCGTAGACTTGGAGACTCCGGCTTTCTCCGCCACATCTTTTAATGTCACGCCCATATTATTATTTCCTTATTTCAAGTATCCCGATGCCGTATCCCTTCAACTCAATATATGTTTTTTCTTTCAATATAGCATCAAGATAACTGGAAACTATTTTTTTGCCTGTAATGTTTTTCAACGGAATTTTAATTTTTCCCCGGTTATGATTCAAAATACTGATCCATTCATTCCTCTCATTGCCACGGCAGGAAACTTCCAGTCCCTCGGACAGTCTCCGTAGGACTGACAGATGGAATTGTTCAATTATGAAATCCACAAAAAAGTCAGGAGTTTCATTCAGATAAGTCCCATAATATATCACGTCACCTTTGCCTAACTTATTATGGCATATGGCAGGTTTATTTTTCAGTACGAGATTCTCCGTTTTATACTTAGCGACTACCTGAGCTGTCTCAGGTTCGAGCGCTTCAGCAAAACATTCCGCCGGAATTTCTTCTCCGGAAAGGATAAGCGAAACCTTTTCTTTACTTACTTTGGTCCAGTCGGAGACATGCAGTCCTGCAAGTTTTGAATATGGGCCGGGAGGAGTTTCACAGCGCATATGCCCATTCAGATTTCTGATCCCGGCACTCGCCGCAAGAAGCAGTTTTCCTCCTTTCATAACAAAATTTTCAAGTCGCTTGACGTGAGTTTCATGACATATTCTCGGATGCAGATCTATAAGCACCGAATAATCGTTAAAATCTGTATTGTTGGAAATAATATCAACAGGCAGTCCCATTGAAACAAATCTGCAATAAATTTTCTTTATATCTTCATAGGAAATAGTTACGTCGGAAAAAACAGCGTCTCCCGACATATTGACATAATCCCATATAAGCGCGATTTTTTTGTCAACGTTCGCCGTCCAGTACTCAGTTGGAATTCCTTTTATGTCCTCTGAAATACTTTTTATCTCTGAAAGCCTGCGATTTCGCTTGTTGTCGTGATCAAGTATTCCATGCCATCTCTGTTCTGCGCCGTACGGATGGGTACGCCATTGAAAATAAAGTATAAGATTTGCCCCGTGAGCAAATGACTGCCATGTCCACAGCCTTATCTGACCTGGTTCGGGAGTAGATTGCAGATACTCAGGTTTTCCGCCGGGACCGGCTTGTTGTTCCATTATCCAGAATTTACCGCAATGCCCCCGTATTCTACTCATATTAAAAGTTGCTTCTCGCCAGTTTTTATAGAAAAGAGGATATTGGTCATGGCTGAATACGTCAAAATTATTTTGGAATTCATCAAGGTCTACATTGGCAAATGCTCCATTGTGAGTAATCAGCCATTTTTTATTGAGTGATTTCAGTATTTTTACCTGATGTTTTACAAATTCACTTACTTGCCAGCTGATAAAATATTTTTCATCCAGTAACTGACTGGGATTTCCGGTTTCGGCGCTTTTTCCAGGCAATTCAACTTCATGCCATGCGTTGTACTGCTGTGACCAGAAATTTGTTCCCCATGCCTTATTAAGAGCGGATATGTTCTCGTATTTTATCTTCAGAAATTTTCTGAAATGAAGCGTATCTTCGGGCGAATAACTGTTATACGAACCACAGTTTATCTCATTATCCACCTGCCAGCCTATAATGCATGGGCGATCCTTGAAATGCTCTGCCATCTTTCTTACTATGCGTTTACACAATTTTATGAAAATTCTGCTTGAATAAGATAAATCCTTTCGGCTGCCATACGCCAAAGGCTGCCTTTGAATGTTCCATTTCATTACTTCCGGATATTTTTTTACAAGCCATGCAGGGACTGCTGCTGTTGGCGTACACATAATAACGGTCATGCGCAATTTTTCGCAGATGTCCAGCACTTCATCAAAGAAGCTGAAATCAAACACGCCTTCAGACGGCTCAATGATACCCCATGCGAATTCAGCAATTCTCACACAGGAAATACCATTTTCTTTCATGAGCTTTAAATCTTTCAAACACATATTTCTATCCCATATCTCGGGATAATAACAAGTTCCAATCAACCCATTCAGTTCAGATTGAATATTTTCAGGCATTTGCTTTATTTCCTTTTGCTATATAATCGGTTTTAAAACCGGTTTCACATATTATAATATAATTTTTTTCTAATGTCAATAGCTTCCTGAGTAAAAAAACAAGGATTTTCTCCCTTGAAAATTGAAAAAGTAAACGCACCCCCCTCCAAGTCTCTAAGAGCATTTAGTCTGACAAAAGGGGTGGGGTGCAATAAGTTTGACAAAGACAGGGAGGTGCAATAA
>Ga0209417_1002458_pt1 | contig 28251 bp, 19 predicted proteins | sample RifGroF2_FD_184002 | JGI IMG/M metagenome (GOLD analysis project Ga0209417, IMG submission 184002) | Groundwater microbial communities from Rifle, Colorado, USA - Groundwater F2 (SPAdes) (version 2) | ecosystem: Environmental > Aquatic > Deep subsurface > Groundwater | place: Rifle, Colorado... | reverse complement strand
AAAATCAACTAACCTTTAAACCGTCGGGTGACTTCATCCCAATTAACCACGTTGTAAAAGGCTTCAACATAATCGGGTCGCCGGTTTTGATACTTCAGATAATACGCGTGTTCCCACACATCTACTCCAAGTACCGGCACTCCTTTTACTTCAGCCAGATCCATTAACGGGTTATCCTGATTAGGTGTGGATGAGATCACCAAACTATCACCCTGCTTTACCAGCCACGCCCATCCAGACCCAAACCGGGTGAGCGCTGCTTTGGTAAATGCTTCTTTAAAATTTTGATAAGACCCAAACGCTGCATTCATTGCTTTCAACAAATCGCCATCCGGTTGTTTGGCGCCACCTGGAGCCATAATTTCCCAGAATAAATTGTGATTGTAAAAACCTCCGCCATTGTTGCGTACAGCTACAGGTTGAGCCGATATATTAGCCAAAATTTCTTCTATTTTTTTCCCTTCAGAAGCAGTTCCCTGAAGTGCAGCATTCAAATTACTGGTATATGCTGCGTGATGTTTATCGTGATGAATTTCCATCGTTTGTGCATCGATGTATGGTTCAAGTGCATTGAAAGCGTATGGTAATTGTTTTAATTCGAATGCCATTTGTTTTTATTTAGGATTAAAGACTCTTATATCTTCTATACAAACATAACACCTATTTAAATTGTTTCCAAATAAGTACAGAATTTTTTTAATCAAATTTTTTGAATTGAAAAAAAGCCAGATTCAACGGAGTTTTGAAAATTAATTCGATTTGCTTTTCTATTATTTTGCAAATTCCACAAAGCATTAAGAGTATGCTAAAAAGCAATATTCACCTTCCATAAAAGAGAGAGTTTCTTCTTTTTAACTTTTAAGCATCTAATCAATTTCTGCTTTTTCAATAGAAAAAGTCAAAATTTGAAGTCAAATTTTTGAGGAGGATTCGAAAATAGAAAGATCTTTAATAGTTGAAACCGAAATGGTGTACAGAAAACTATAAAGTCTCCTTTTAAGCCAAAGCTTTGTATTTGATTACTTGTTTTTCAGTCAATGGCATAACTTCTTCTTTTGCAATGTTGGCATAGAGGCTGCAATTCATGGAATCAATCCGAATAAGCAATCTAGATTGTCCCAGAATGGAAACAACTTCACCTTGTATCCCCTTAAAGGAACCGTATAAGATTTCGACAGATTCACCTTTCTGAATTCTGTCGTAGGAGACAGTTATTTCACTTTCACTTTGAGCGAGAAACGTCTTAACATTATTAATCTGAACTTCAGGAATTGATTGAGCTCTTCCTCCAAAACTGATATAACACACTGCACCCGTAGTATTAAGTACTTCAAAAAACTCACGATAACTAACCTTGACAAAAATATAACCCCTAAACAAAGGTTCTTCCACCCATTTTTTTCTATCGCAAAAGTATTTCAATACTTTCCGAACGGGTAAGTAACATTCAATGTTTTTTTTGCACAAATTTTCGAAAAGCTTCTTCTCAGAATTTGCTCTGGTATAAATTGCATACCATTGATAATTTGATTTCGCTAACATCATAATTTGGTTTCTTAATTTGCACTAAATATTCTAATTATTCTAATTGTATTTAGAATAATTTTTTCAATAACTCAACAAAACACGACATACAACAAGTCATATACGCCTGATATATAACGAATAGCATAAAATACTCTTACATATAGGGAATATATACTCTTTTATCTCCTATACAAAACTATCACAAAATTAGAAAATTTCCAATTTTTAATAGTCAACTTTTTATCAATTAATTCTATTGCTGATAGCGAAAATCAATATCATAAAGAACTGCTTTTACTAAGTGACTGAGACTAAATCATCCTAATAGGTGAGCAGTAATTCTTTTGAAGCTTAAAATCAAACTGTTTCACATTGGAAATAAAAAAGCTAACAGTGCCAGTTAAAATAAAGGACTCTCCTTAAAATCAATCAATCTGGCAAAAGGCAAACAAAAAACTGCTTAATAGGTGAAACTACTTCCTCCTAAAAACTCACGAAGGACTGAAGTTGGTGGGATTTCAAAATCATCGATGGCTTTGAAATAAGATAAAAACTTTAACAAACGATTGCTTTCACTAAATTCCGGCTGACTTTCAGTCACTGATTTTAGCAGTGGTTCTGCGTATTTTTTTAATACGGCCAGTTCGTAAATAAGCGCAGAATTAAACATGACATCTGCATTTTCCTGATATGGAAATATGTTCTTGTCTTCGCCAGTACGAACACTGGTCCACCGGCGAATAGTTTCTGCAGCTGAATAATTCCGGTATTTACTGTCCCTTATCATCCTACGGATCAGCCGGTTGTCGGTAGTTGAAATATGATTCTGATCGTCGATTGAAATTTGAGTACCGATTTACAAAAATATTTTAAATGTATTTTCAGGTTTAATATGTGGAATCAGTCCCGGATTCATCCCGTGGATTCCTTCAACGATCAGGATACTGCCAGGGCCAAGTTGAAGTTTTTTTCCTGAAGGTAACTTTTGACCTAACGCGAAATTGAATTTGGGTAATTCAATAGTTTCTCCCTTTAAAAGCTGATTCAGTTGCTGGTTAAAAGCATCCACATCAATGGCTTCAATGGCTTCAAAATCAAATTCTCCATTTTCATCTTTTAACGTTTTTTCGCGATCCACAAAATAGTCATCCAGTGAGATCATGATTGGTTTTAGACCATTAACCGCCAGTTGCACCATTAACCTTTTGCTAAAAGTAGTTTTTCCTGAAGCCGATGGTCCCGCAATCAATACAATTTTGACTTTATCCCGACAATCATTGATCAAATTGGCAATCTCAGCGATTTTTTTCTCGTGCAATGCCTCCGAAATTTTCATGATGTCGCCACTCAATCCATTCAAGGTATTTTCGTTAAGGTTGGCCACATTGGGTACATTTAAAATCTCAGCCCAATCTTTATGTTCCTGAAAAATCCCAAACAGCTTATCATGCTTTGAATAGGGCTGAAGTTCAGTGAATTTTTTCGGATTAGGAATCCGAAGCAGCAACCCATCGTAATAAGGTACCAAATCATAAACCTGAACATATCCGGTAGATGGCACCTGATGTCCATAGAAATAATTTGCCTTTTCACCCATGAAATACAGATAGGAAAACATAGCCCCCTGCTGCGAGAAAAGTTTAGCCTTATACCGAAGATTTTGATTGTTACAAATTTCCACAGCTTCTTCTGTGGGTAAACCTATTTTTTCAAAAGGAATATCTTTTTCTACCAACTTCTGCATTTCACGCTTGATAGCTGTAATATCTTTAGCGTTAACCGGCCGTTCCAAACCGGCCAGTTCGCAATAATACCCGCGCGAAATGCCATGCATCATTTTTAATTTAACCTGTGGAAAGATCTCCCGGACTGCTGCATAAAGAATAAAAAAAAGTGACCGAACATAAAGTCTTAAACCATCAGGATGCGAATAATCGATGAATTCAACTTTTTTGTTCTTTACAAATACAAAAGAGAGTTCTTTCACCTTGTTATTCACCAGGGCTCCAATAATCGGATTATTAAGTTTAACCTTAAAATCATCTTTTATTTCCATCAGGGTAACACCCAGCGGATAAATTCTTTTCTCTCCAGAATTGACGCAATAAATATCGATTGTGTTCATATTAGGTAGTGCAATGACTTATATGTATTCAGTTATTCAAGCTCCTTATTCCTTTTATTCTCAAGTTTCTTGGCATTCCTTGCAGATACAATTTTATCCCCTGTTTTTGCTTCAATTTCACGGCGGGTATTGCCTGCAATAGTCCCACCTTGTTTGGCAATTCTTTTGCTTTCATCAAAGGTTTTGGGCAGTTTCTTTTTCGAAATTTCAGTAGTGGTGGCTTCTGCAAGCATGTTTAATACTAACTCAAGATTGGTCATGTGATCACGTAGATTTTCCTTTTTTAAGTCTTTCAGATTTTTATATTGCTTGGTTGTTAGGCCTGCCCATGCATTGGTAATTTCATCTGTAAGTATGGCATATTCCTGTCCCTTCTTAACCCCACGGTTATCCCACTCATCAGTCAGTTCTTTTCGGACCTCAATGCTTTTTAACCGTTGGTTTACCCATTCTTTCGAGTATCCCTTTTTCAAATAAGTTTCCATCAACCGGTCAAATCCAATTTCAGGATCTTCAATCTCATCCATCCTTTCACGAGCTACTTTTGCTAACCATAACTTGAATGGTTCAGCCTTAGGAGATGGAACAGACTGGATTAAACGAAAGAGTTGTTCTGTATCGGCAACATCAGTTTCCCTCAATTTGCCATCTTCTGCAATCATTTTCAACCGTCCGATTTTTTCGGACAGTTCACTTCCTTCCTTGATCAACTTTGCTTTTAAATCGCTCCAATATTTACGTGGGCGATCAGTTTCAGTAAGCACTTCAACGACATCGATGATCGAAAAATACCATTTTTCTTCATCCTGATTCCATAGCGAACGAATTTGCTTTGATTCGAAAATTTTAATTGCATTTTGTTTTTCCATCACATAAAGCTTATTCAATTACCTTATCAAACTCTAATATAAGCAAAAAAGAATTCAACTTTTCTATGTATTAGACTTATTCAATTCTTGTCCCAGGTATTGTGCTGTAAATGATTCTTTATTCAGAACAACTTCCTCAGGAGTACCCAAACAGACTACTCTTCCACCCTCTTTTCCTCCTTCGGGACCAATATCAATAATGTGGTCGGCCACTTTAATCACGTCCATGTTGTGTTCGATCACAATAACAGTATTTCCACGGTCAACCAGTTTGTTCAGAACCTCGAGTAATACACGTATATCTTCGAAATGGAGCCCGGTAGTTGGTTCGTCGAGAATGTATATGGTTTTTCCGGTGTCTTTTTTAGCTAGTTCGGTAGCAAGTTTTACCCGCTGCGACTCACCTCCTGAAAGGGTTGTTGACGATTGCCCAAGTGTAATATATCCCAAACCTACATCCTGAATGGTTTTCAGTTTATGGGCAATGGATGGAATATGCTCAAAAAACTCAACACCCTGATTAATCGTCATATCGAGTACATCGCCAATTGATTTTCCTTTGTAACGAACCTCCAGTGTTTCGCGGTTATAGCGGCGACCATTGCAGGTATCGCAATGGACATACACATCAGGCAAAAAATTCATTTCAATTTGTTTCAAGCCACCGCCCTGACAATCTTCGCAACGTCCACCTTTTACATTGAATGAAAACCGACCCGGCTGATATGCCCTGATTTTTGCTTCAGGTAACTGAGCGAACAAATTACGCACATCTGAAAACACACCGGTATAAGTTACCGGATTGCTTCGTGGAGTACGTCCAATTGGAGACTGATCGACCTGAACGACTTTATCAATGTGGTTCAGTCCAATAATTTCGGAATACGTAAGCGGATCTTTCACCGATCCGTAAAAATGTTGACTTAATATCGGCTGCAGAGTTGCATTGATCAGTGTGGATTTTCCACTTCCTGAAACACCAGTGATGCAAATTAATTTCCCAAGTGGCAAATCAACCGAGATGTTTTTAAGGTTATTTCCGGTACAGCCCTTTATCGAAAGCATGTGGCCATTTCCTTTTCTTCTTTTCTCAGGAATTTTTATTTGAGCTTCGCCCAACAGGTATTTGGATGTTAGTGTTCCGGCATTCAAAACCTGTTGCGGTGTTCCGGCCGCAACCACATGGCCGCCGTGTCGTCCGGCAAAAGGGCCCATGTCGATCAGGTAATCGGCATTCATCATCATATCCTTGTCGTGCTCGACCACAATCACCGAGTTACCTGTGTCGCGCAATTGTTCCAGCGAATTAATGAGCCGGAGGTTGTCGCGGTGATGCAGGCCAATGCTTGGTTCATCGAGAATGTACAACACGTTTACCAGTTGTGAACCGATTTGAGTCGCCAGACGTATGCGTTGCGATTCACCACCAGATAAAGTACGCGAAGTGCGGTCGAGCGAAAGGTAATTCAGTCCAACATCTTCAAGAAAAGTAATCCGGTCGCGAATTTCTTTAATTACCTCAACGGCTATCTTTTTCTGGCGCTCTGTTAAACGGTCCTCCAAATTGACCAGCCACTGACTGAGTTCCGAAATATCGAGCCGGGCAAGTTCCGAAATATTTTTTCCATCAATTTTGAAATACAGCGATTCTTTTTTCAAACGCTGCCCATCACATTCGGGACAGGGAGTTTCGCGTACAAACTGGTTTGCCCATTTCTGCGCTTTCTGCGACGGGTTATCATCTTTCTGCGCATCGATATATTTAATCACCCCTTCGTATGTCATCATGTAATTCATGGAGACTCCGAGAGGTGAATTTTTCAGTTGAATTCGTTCGTTGGTTCCAAAAAGTATAGCATTGAGGCCATCTTCAGGAATATCTTTGATGGGAGTTTTTAAGTTGAAACCGAACATTTCGCCCAAAGCTTCAATCTGCCAGAAAACCAGGGTGTTTTTATGTGGACCCAGCGCGGCTATTCCTCCGTTTTGGATGTTTTTAGAATTATCGGGGACTATTTTTTCGAGATCAATTTCGCTGATCATACCGAGTCCGTTGCATTTGGGACAAGCTCCCTGCGGTGAGTTAAACGAGAAATTGTGCGGCGCTGGTTCGTTGTACGAAATTCCGGTAGTTGGGCACATCAGCTGACGGCTGTAATATTTGGCAACCTGGGTATCGTGATCGAGAATCATACAGATTCCATGACCGTTCTTCATGGCAACCTGCAACGAATCGTGAAGGCGCTTGTCGCTTGCTTCATCGACCAGCAAACGGTCGATTACAATTTCGATAAAGTGATTTTTATAACGATCCAGACGCATGGCAGCTTTCAGCTCAGTAACAACACCATCGATCCTTGCATTCAGAAAGCCCTTTTTAAGGATTTGCTCGAACAACTCTCGGTAATGCCCTTTTCTTCCTTTCACCATTGGGGCCAAAATCAGAATTTTTTTTCCGGAGAAAGAAGATTTAATCAGCGATAAAATCTGATCGTCGGTGTATTTCACCATTTTCTCACCTGTATTGTAGGAATAGGCTTCACCAGCCCGGGCATACAGCAAGCGGAGAAAATCGTAAATCTCAGTTACTGTTCCAACTGTCGATCGGGGATTTTTATTGGTGGTTTTCTGTTCGATGGCAATTACCGGACTCAAGCCAGTTATCAGGTCCACATCGGGGCGCTCCATGTTGCCCAGAAAAGACCGTGCATAAGCTGAGAATGTTTCAATATATCGTCTTTGTCCTTCGGCATAAATGGTATCAAATGCCAGCGATGATTTGCCGCTGCCGCTCAATCCGGTAATAACCGTAAGCCTATTCCTGGGTATCTCGACATTGATATTTTGCAGATTGTGAACACGGGCGCCGTGAACCACAATCTTGCCGTCTTCATCGTCCAGGTTTTCAGGAGAATGTATATTTTCTAAGTTCTGCATTTTTGTTTTTATGTCATCAGGAAAAAGGAATGAGAAAAAAGGAAAGGGATTCTTTGATGTTTCTTATTCCTTAATCATTATTTCTTAATTACCTTCAATTTTATTCTCCATTTAACTTCAACTCCATTCCGTCCGAAAAGTGAAATCACATTGAATATCCTCTTGTCGCGGACGGTTTTTTTTTATTTATTCCTTTACCCGGGGTGGCATTCGTTCCTCACTTACCGTTCGGCAGAGCTCACGTCGAAGCCCCGGGCTATTAATATTTATCCCTTTCAGGGAAAACTTTTTCAAGTCAATTCCCAATGTTTTTCCCTTTCTGAGGAACGGCCCGCCTGCAAGCGAGGCAGGAAAAGGGGCTTTTATTGCGTCCGGAAACCTTTCTCAGGAATTTTCAAGATGTAAGTTTTTCTGGCCGGGTTTTTCAGGAAAGTTTCCCTCAGCCAGGGATTAAACATTTTTAGTGTTTTATAGGTAATCCCTTTGTCGATTGCAAAAGCAGCCCAATCCGCAACCGGACCTTTTACTTCGATGGTCTTCGTATCGATAACCGGATATAGTTGTTTCTTTTCAATCCTGAAACCATATTTTTCAGGATCTTCCATCACCAATTTAAGGGCCAGAATCCGAAAAACATACCGTGATGTTTCTTCGACAAAAAGCAAATCGTAATAGCTACTGGCCTTCTGATTGGCCATCTGCCGTTCCAGACCAGCCCTTCCACCATTGTACGAAGCTGCTACAAGCGACCAGCTTTTATATTTTTGATAAGCCGATTTAAATATGCGGCACGCCACTTCGGTCGATTTTTCTATATTATACCGCTCATCAACTTCGGCATTTATTTCCAACCCGTTTTCTCGTGCGGAAGATTCGAGCAGCTGCCACAATCCCACAGCTTTAGCAGGCGAAACCGCACGTGTATCAAATCCACTTTCAGCCACGGATAAATACTTGAAATCTTCAGGAATTCCGTTTGATTTCAAAATAGGTTCGATGATAGAAAAATATCTCGGCATATTATTAATATACCTGATGGTTTGTGAATGGAAATAAACGGTTGAAAGTAATTCACGGTCGAGGCTTTCGCGCACATCGTAATATTCCATAGGGACCTTTTCGCCTGCGAATTCAAGCTTTTCAGGCAATTCAACCGGAATAAATAAATGAGTACCCACCGAATCGGGCAATTGTCGGGATGAATTTGAACAGGCTGTTAACGTACCGAAAAGGAAAAGAGGAAAAAAGGAAATCAATTTGATAAACCTCCGGGACTTTAGAATCTTCATAATATTTTTTCAAAATTCGACAATTTGCAAAAGTAGTGGTTTTAATTTCCTCAGTCAACAAAGCATGGCATTAATTCAAAGAAAAGCCGGAAGAAACGATCTACCGGCTTTTTTATGAGAGGATACCACAGAATTTCGGGAGTCCATTTGCATTGAACACACTAGCCATATTGAAACGTAACCATTATCCAATTATTATAATTACTTGGCTTTATTTAACAATTTTAAAGATTATGCGCCGTTATATTTGTATCGATAAAACTAAAAATTCACCCAATAAACAGACATGAATAAACTATCTATCTTTTTAATTCTTTTTTTCCTTGCACAACTCGTCTTTTCCCAATCGTTTACCATTCGCGGCTATGTGACCGATCAAACCAACGGCGAAAGGTTATTGAATGCCAACATCTACGAGAAGAAGGTATTTCGTGGAACCATCACAAATAACTTTGGATTTTACAGTTTGACTTTACCTAAAGGCAATTATTCAATTGCTTGTTCTTTTGTGGGCTATCAAGCTCAACTGCTTGAAATTGACTTAAAAAAAGATACTGTGGTTGATTTTAAGCTTGCTGCGAAAACTGATTTAAAAGAGGTCACAATTGTAGGGCGGCAAGAGGGTTCCAAACTATCGAGCAATCAAATGAGCAAAGTGGATGTTCCGATAGAAATGATCCGAAACCTTCCGGCTTTTCTGGGCGAGGCTGATGTGATAAAAACCATTCAGCTTTTACCGGGAGTACAGTCGGGAACTGAAGGTACAAGCGGTTTATACGTGCGTGGCGGCGGACCTGATCAGAATCTAATTTTGCTCGATGATGTCCCGGTTTACAATGCAGAACACCTCTTTGGCTTTTTCTCGGTATTCAATCCCGATGCAATCAAGAGCGTATCGTTTTACAAAGGTGGTCTTCCGGCAAGGTTTGGGGGGCGGCTTTCTTCAGTTCTCGATATCCGAATGAAAGATGGCAATGAAAAAGAGCTACATGGCAATGTCTCAGTTGGTCTGATTTCTTCCAAATTCAATCTGGAAGGCCCTCTAATCAAAAATAAAACGACATTTAATATTTCGGCCAGAAGAACCTATGCCGACCTTTTGGGAAGGCCAATAATAAAAAAAGCCTCAAACGGAACTGATGTGGGAGGATATTTCTTTCATGATTACAATTTGAAATTGAGTCACAAATTCTCTGATCGCAGCCGTCTCTACCTTAGTGCATATACCGGACTCGACAAAGCATATTACCGATCTGACTCCAAAGACACCAGGAATAATGAACAAATTCAGGAAAAAACGAAATTTGACCTTGGCTGGGGAAATATAACCACAGCGCTTCGTTGGAATTATCTGTTCAGTGATAAACTATTTGTAAATACGACATTTACATACAGCAACTATTTGTTCAAAGTAAATGAAAATACAACCAACAAAAATCTCACAACAGGAGTTAAAAACAATGAATTTGGACTGGATTATCAATCAGGCATACAGGATTATGCCGCGAAAATGGACTTCGATTATTTCCCAAGTCCAAACCACCGCGTGAAGTTTGGAGGAAGCTTCACCAATCACACCTTTAAACCCGGGATACTGGCATTTATGGAAAGTGGCCAGGAAAATGCTTCAAAAATCGACACTGCATTTGGAAATCCGGACATTCATGCGCAGGAATTTTACGCCTATTTGGAGGACAACATTGAACTTAGTCCAAAATTCTCTATTAATCTTGGATTGCATTCATCTGGTTTTATGGTAGATGGAAAATTTTACCCCTCACTTCAACCCCGTCTTTCTCTCAGGTATTTAGCCAGTGACAAACTATCTCTGAAAGCGGCCTATTCAAAAATGAGCCAGAATATCCATTTGCTTTCATCATCGACCATAAATCTTCCAACCGATTTGTGGTTGCCCACTACCAAAAGAATAAAACCACAAATTTCGCATCAATTTGCACTTGGAGGCGTCTATCAAGTTAAGCCTGGAATTGATTTCAGTATTGAAGGTTTTTACAAATCGATGGATAATTTATTGGAATACAAGGAAGGAGCATCGTTTGTTGGGGCGACAACCGGATGGGAAGATAAAGTGGAAATGGGCAAAGGCTGGTCTTATGGCGCTGAGTTTTTACTCCAAAAAACGACCGGGAAAACGACCGGATGGATTGGTTACACCTTGTCGAAAGCAGAAAGACAATTCGACAACCTGAATTTTGGAGAGAAATTTTATGCCCGATACGACCGTCGCCACGACATAAGTGTGGTGCTGAACCACCGCTTTTCTGACCGTTTCGACCTTGGATTGACATGGGTGTATGGTACAGGAAACGCGGTAACACTGCCCACACAAATCGCAGGTGTAGCCAACATTTCAACAACAAATATAATGAGCTATCCATATCAGACAAGCTACGAATACTTTGGTGAACGGAACAATTACAGAATGCCTTCTTATCACCGTATGGACGTTGGATTTAACTTTCATAAACAAAAGAAACATGGAATCAGAACCTGGAGCCTGGGATTTTACAATGTCTATTCCAGACAAAATCCATTCTTCCTGATGTTCCAGGAAAATTCTGACGAAGAAAAGGCACAAACCGGGAAAGACCGGAAATTGTCTCAGATAAGTCTTTTTCCCATTATTCCTTCAATCTCATACAGTTTCAAATTTTAATATCCTGAAAAAAATGAAAAAATATATTCTATTAATTCTGGTTGCATGGTCACTTTTATCTTGTGAAAAAGACCTCAAATTCGACGATGAAGGACTTGCGAACCAACTTGTTCTTAATAGCATAATTAGCTCGAACAAGGATTTCTCAGCATCTTTGACAAAAACCCGGTCGATTCTGGAAAACTCTTATATGGGAAGCAGCTTAATGGCTGAGGGTACCTTAGATATTTATTTAAACGGCGAATTGATCAAAAATGTAAATTCACCGACTGGTTATTTCACCCCTTCAGGAATAAAACCCAAGGCAGGAGATTCGTACCGAATAGTTATTAATTCCAATGGGAAGCAGCTTGAAGCAGAAACAACCATTCCGAAAAAAACAGAAGTAATATCGATTGATACAACGACCGTCAAGAATCAATACAACAGCAAATTTTTAATCTACACGGCAACCTTAAAAGATTTGGTTGGCGATGATTATTACCGGATCTTAATTACTAAGGAAAGTTTAATTCTGAACAAAAATGCCGATGGCAAGGGAACAAAGAAATACTATCTGAATACCAGTGAAAAATCGATCAGATCAGAAGATCCGGTATTCAACAGTGTTTATAACAATTTCGGCGGTGACGCCTTTAATACAGGTCCTGAAAACGATTATAACATATTTCCTGACGATTACATCAAAGGCAAGGAATATTCCATCCAATTTCATGCAAATGATTATGGATATGGGAATTATAGCGATCCATTCTACCCAGTCATTGGAGGATATGGCGATAGCGAAACTATTTACATACGGAATGTAGTTCACGTTCAACATCTTTCAAAAGAATTTTACACTTACCTGAAATACCTGAAATTATACTTTCATTATCAGGGTAATCCTTTTTCAGAGCCAGTTCCGGTATTTTCGAACATTAAAAACGGAATTGGAATATTTGCCGGATTTAATGACGACGCCCAATTCATGTTTGAAAAGATTTATCGCCCCTTTTCGATGGATACCATTAAGGTTGAAGACAGTGGGTATAACAATGGAGGGACTTATTATTACGGTAGTATTGGTGGTAATTAAAATAAACATATCACTGCCTGATCTACACAAAAAATGTGTATAAAATAAAAAGCCGGACGAAAAGATCGACCGGCTTTTTTATGAGAGGATACCACAGATTACTAAAAGTTCGAGGTAATGGCGAACTGATTATATTTTTTTCACTACAGGAATTATGCCAATTTGTTTGATATTTTGAATATTTGAATAATCATACAACATAAATCCTTTTTTCCCTATCATAAACAGGTAATTATTTATAGGAATCACATCGTAAGCATTAATTAACGGGAAACTGGCAATCGGATGTTGGGTAATTGTAAGCGGATCGGATGAATCAAAGATTTTCAAACCGGCATCACCATCGCAGATAAACAGCACGTCGTCATCAATTCCAAGGCCTTGCGGGCCATACATCGGATAGGACGCAATCAGTGCAAATTTGGTGTAGCTGTTGCTCATCCTAACTACATCCAATTGGTTGAGGATTCCTCTACAAGTGGTTCCGCCTTTCAGGGTGACAAACGCCAGATCTCCTTTAATAACCACCGGATCACAGGCAGTCATATGCGAAAAAGTACCTTTTTGCGATGGTCTTTCGGGTACTTCCAGCGATTGCACGATCATCCCATTTTGTGTCCCCAAAAATAGATGGTTATCGGTAATAAAAATGGTTTCCACATTCCATCCAACCGAAGTGGTTTGCAGCAATTTTGCTTCTGTAGCTGAAATCAATTTAAAAGTATATAACTGATACTGATCGACTATGTATAAAAAATCCTTGTACAGGCCAAAACGGGCCATGCTACCACCCACACCATAGGTTGTGCCGGATGTTCCTGAAGCTCCGGTCACTCCTCCCATAGAAGCGAAGTTCATATCCATATTTGCACCTTCATATCTGTAATAAGTTGGATAATAGCGTTGTTCCAGTTCTTGTCGGACACTTTTCACCTCCCATTCGGTTACCACACCCTTTTCTTCATCCAGCTTGGCGAGCGGATAACCTGTATCGTATTTTGGCAAAGTGTATGGGAAAACCTTTTGAACACGGCCAACTTCTTTAATCGCCGAAAAACTGGAAACATCAACCGAGACCAGGTCAACGTAGCTGTCGGCATACAAAATATTGTCTTTGATGGCAATATCAACATTTCCGGGAATTTCGATAAATCCCTTGTTCTGAGGATTCTTTGGATCACTAACATCGAAAACATGAACACCTTTCATTCTTTCGTTAATAAAAATGTACTGATCCTTGAAATAGATTTTCCCCGGATTGTTCATCTCACGGGCAGCAGTCATTTTCACAGCCGATCGCAAATCGGCATAACTCAGGTAAACCGGTGAATTGGCCATAAAAGTTTCGAAGATCTGGTCGGTACAGGCTGATGCAAACACAAGTAGGAGCATCAAAACCGGATAGATATTTTTTATTTTTTTCATGGCAGAGATTAATTAAAGATGAATCCGATTTTTAATGACAGGCGCGAAAAGTTGGTTTCGAGTTTATAGCCCTTATCACCTGAATAATTGAGTTGATGGTGGCGATACCCGAACGAAAAAAACCATCCAAAATTATCGGAGGTAAACCGTTCGAATCCGATGGAAGGATTGATGAGGAAACCGCCTTCGGCATTTAATTTTTCACTGGCATTTGGGTTAGGATAATAAATGTAGGCGGAGGAACTTGAGTAATAAAGATCACTGTAATGCTGCCGGTTACCATCTTCAAGAGCAATTTCATATCCGGCCTGCAAATTAAAGAACGGAGTAAATTTGGTGTCGCGAAATTTATAATGAATCTGCCCAAAAACCGGCATATACGACTCGTCGAAGAACTCGGCGCCAAGTCCTGCACCAACATATAAACGATCAAGAATCCGGTAGTTCAGAGAACTTGTAAATGAAAATGGCGCTGATTGGTTGTTTCCGGAGTTACCGAGCAAAACTCCCATTGAAGTATCGAAGAAATAGTTTTGGGTTTGTTCGCTTTCATGGATTGGTTTTTGATTTGCAATTACACTGTCAACTTCTGATGCCTTAAAAACCCATTCATTTCCGGCAGAATTAATTTTAACCCGATCACTGTCGTTAATAATCAGTTTCCCTTTGATAACCCCGCCCGATTTCAGGTAAACTGCAGCTTTCCGCGAAATTTGGCTGTATGCCGGAAGTAAAAACAAGCCGGCAATAATCATGATTAGAATTTTTTTCATTTGATTTTGGTTTTTTAAAGTTTTTACACGAAGGGTGATGTTCGTGGGCTGATTTTAGTTGTTTGTGTTGTTAAGAAGATGGAATGGTTGAAAAAAAGGTTGCGTGGAGAAGAAAACAAAATTTCTGGGTTACGAGATGCATGTTGCGGGGTACGGGTTGCGGGTTAAAACACGTAACATGCATCCCGTAACCCGTAACTTTTCACTGGTAACTGAGACTGACCACTTCTTAAAATTCGTAGCTTAATCCGGTAAATACACCAATGGTGTAAGGCTTGTAGGTGACTGCAGAATTGCTGTTCAGCGAATTGAGGTAATATTTAACCCGAGGTTCAACATTGAGATAAATGCTTTTGGAAAGACCATATTTCAGACCAATACCGAGAGTTCCGCTATAACTCATACTTTCCATATCTTTTGTGCTGCCAATACGGTTTTTTCCTGCACTGCTCTCCATAAAAGTTTGGTTACCCACCAACAGGTTCGAACTGAAACCACCCAACATTTCCACATCAAACTTCGAATCAATAAGGGTGTATCTTAAATATAGCGGGATTTCGATGTACTCAAAATTCTGGATAAACCGGGCATCCGAAACGACAACCGCATTAGATACCAGAGTTTTATCTTCAAGATTGGTGCCCAATACAATTCCTGAAGGAATTCCCTTAAATTCGATCACCCCGGCGGTACTGTTCATCATCATTTTACTGTTATTGCTGTCAATATTTACAGGTGCGTTGAAATATTCCTTTCCAAGATTCGAGGCAAAATCAGCCGAACTGGTAATGTTTCTATTTGAATAAGATGAATTCCCGGAAGATTGCCCCATACCCGAATAATAAACACCGCTTTGCAAACTCCAGCGTTTGCCTTTTTTGTATTCGACAGAAATACCACCACCCAAATCAACCGGATTTGACGAAGCGCTCAACATGTTGCTGGCATAGACTTGCGAATGACTGCTTCTTGAAACGTTATACTCAGGCGAAACCTGTGCCCCAACCAGCCATCGGCTTTTTTCCTTTGTTTGATTTTCGGCCAGCATCACCTGCCGGTTTTGTTCCATAATCTGCTGGTCAATTGTTTTATCGGTTCTGACGGCCTGTTGTGTACTTTTATTTATCTCATGCAGGTTGGTGGCTACATTCTGAGAACCGCTATTGATAAGTCGAAACAGACTTTTAACCGGTTTAAGCAGCGCTGATTCTTCATTTTTGGCAATCCTTAAAGATTCAACAACAAAAGCAATCTGCTCAGATTTTGAATTTTCGGTCAATAATTTTGTGCTATTCTTACTGACTTGATTTCCTTTGGCAACTTCAGCTAATTGAAGATTTTCCATTCCGGGTTTATTTACAATTTCAGATGGCATGTTTCCTGATTGATTTTCACTTTCATTAGCGGCAATTTCCGGTTTTACTCCAGTTGATATTTCAGGAGCTTTTTGCTGGCTTAAGATTACAGCAGGTTTAACATTTTGTCCATTCCGGGTGTTGATTTGCCATCCGGCAATAAAAGCCAAAAGCAAGGCAGCCGCAACTCCGGCTATTCTCCAAAATACAATCTTTCGGTTGCGGCGGGCCCCTGCCACACCTGCAAGTACATTGTCGAGAATGTAAGCAGGTGGTTCCTGCTCATAATTCAAGAGTTTGTCCCGAAACAATTCGTCCAAATTTTTATCGTTTTTCATCTGCTAATAATTTGTTTTTAATTGCCAGATGGTTATATGCATCATGTTTTATTGTCATCTAAATGAGTACTGATTCTGTTATGCTTTTATGCCGTATAATTATTTTGTCCAACCAATTCACTGAAATTTTCCTGAATTTTCTTTTTTAATATATCCCGGGCCCGTGCCAGATTTGATTTGGAAGTTCCTTGTGTGATGGACATTTCTTTGGCTATTTCCTGATGCGAAAATCCTTCAATTACATACAAGTTAAAAACCATTCTGTAACGGGGAGGCAATTGCTGAATGATCTTCATCAAATCGTCAGCAGCAATTTTTGCTATTACATCATCCGAAAAATTGACCGAATCATAAATCGCAACATCTTCAACCGGATAAAGCAAATGTTGCTTTCTGAGTTTTTCGAGCGATACATTGATCATGATCCGCCGAATCCAACCTTCCAAAGATCCGTCGTGCCTGAAATTTTTAAGGTTGGCAAAGACTTTAATAAACCCATCCTGCAAATTATCCTCGGCCTCGGTGGCATCTTTGGCATACCTTAGGCATACCCCAAACATTTTCGGTGCAAAATGATGATAAAGCATCGACTGAGCTTTCCGGCTCCCATCGATACAATCGGATATGACTGGTTTAAAATCTTCCAAGTACGCGCTATTTTCTATTCATCCAAAAATAATGGAATTAAACCAAATTAAACCTACTTTGAGCCATCTATCCTTTTATTATCCTGTTCTGACAGCTTCCTTTCACTACCAGTTTTTGTTCAGTTTCACCGAATCACAGAGGTAATTTATCCTAAGATGGTGATGGGAAGCATTTAGTTGCGTTTGACTTGTTATTTTTTGAGTTAATTGTATTGCCTAACTTTAGGGACTATTATCCGGAATGCAACGCAACCTATGCCCTATTTAATCCGTCTTAATTCATAAACTAAATACTATGAAACGATTATTCACACTTTTGACATTGGCGATAATAGTGATTGCCTGTACAAACGATACTGAAACTCCACCGGTAACCGACTTGACCCTTACCGAAAAATCGGCTAAGATTATAGCAGCCGACAACCAGTTTGGATTCGAACTGTTTCAGAAAGTAAACGCCTCGCTTGATGAACCTAAAAATACGATGATTTCTCCAATGAGCGTTTCCCTTGCTTTGGCGATGGTATATAATGGTACTGCCGGAAATACGAAAAAGCAAATGGAAGATATGCTGCACAAGGCTAATCTTTCTCCGGCTGACATTAATCAAAGCTATAAAGATCTGGTATCAGCACTTCAAAGTCACGATCCGAAAGTGGAACTGTCGATTTCCAATGCCATTTTCTTCCGGAACTCATTCAGTGTTAAGAGCGATTTTATAACGACCAATCAAAATTATTATCAGGCTGAAGTTTCAGGTCTTGATTTCTCGAAAACAACGGAAACACTGAATAAGGTGAATGGATGGGTCAATACCAAAACCAATGGAAAAATTGACAAAATTATTGAAGAGGTAAAAGAGGAAGACATCATGTACTTACTGAATGCCATTTATTTTAATGGTGAATGGAAATACAGTTTCGATACAAAAGAAACTAAAGATATGCCGTTTACGAAAGAAGATAAAACAACTGTTCAGGTACCAACCATGACTATTGAAAACCCATTTAATTATTACAGCCACCAAAAATTTGAACTGCTGGAAATGCCATACGGAAGTGGGAAATATTCGACGCTTATTTTCTTGCCCGAAAACGGTAAAAAGACCGATGATGTAATTTCGCTGATGACTGCTGAAAATGTGGACGATTGGATTTCGAAACTAACCGAACAAAAGAAAGAAGTTTTTCTTCCCAAATTCGAGTTCAAATTTGATGACAGCCTGGTTGATGAGCTGAAGGCTTTAGGAATGACCGATGCTTTTGCTAATGCTAATCTTAGTGGCATTTCGGAGGCAGCGAATCTGGTTATTTCAGAAGTCATGCACAAATCGTTCATAAAAGTCGACGAGCGCGGAACTGAGGCGGCCGCAGTAACCGGAATTACCATTGAACTTACTTCTGTCGGGCCTGACAATAGTTTCAGGGTTGATCATCCTTTTGTATTTGCCATTCGTGAAAAAGACACCAAAGCTATCCTGTTTATTGGGAAAGTGATGGACCCCAAACAGAATTAATACAAGTTGCCGTCAAACTCAAACCGTTATGAAAAGCTTACTCTTTTTATTGGTTCTTACCATTTTTATTGGCTGCAACAAGAATGATGATGAGTTTTTATCATTAACAATTTCGCCAATACTTATTGGAGAGGGGAATTTATATGGGTATGGGGAAGAGAACATTACAAAACAAAATCTAATCATTTCCAGTAATGAAACTTGGGCGGAATTAATGAACAAAATGAATTCAACAAGTAATGAAACTAGTAATTTTACTGAGACTGAAATTGATTTTTCACACTTTATCCTTCTGGCTGTATTCGATGAAATAAAAATGAATGGAGGTTACACAATAGAAATTAAGAGCGTTGTAGAAAACCCAAATAATTTAACAGTAACTATTCGTCGTCTTTCGCCAAAAGGTGTAGCTCCTGGTGTAATTACACAACCCTACCATATCGTGAAAATTCCAAAAACAGAAAAAATCATCTTTTTTAATGAAATCTAAATGAAGCCATTTTTAACTTTCCTATTTTTGGCCTCCTTCGTGTGGTTAGTTGCTTGTACAGAACAAGTGGAAATGAGTCAGGGTAATTGTACCAAATATGTCAATCTGAATTATTTCAACTACGACAGCCTAAAAACTGATCCATTAACCATCATCGATGTAAAAATTACCGGCGATTGTCTGATGTTGACTCTTCAATATGGAGGGGGTTGCAAAGAACATCAGATCGATCTTGTATTAATTCAACCCGAATGCGGAACTCCCCCACTCCCACCTCCAACTTTCGAAATCAGGCATGATGCCAATGGTGATGCATGTAAAGCATTGATCACCAAAGAATACAGTTTCGATATTTCAGGGATCAGGGAAACGGGTAAAAACAAGACCAACTTTGTTTTAAATACCAGAAACTCATCAGGTATTGCCAGCACTGCTACTTACACATACAACTATTGACGGCACTAGTTAAACTTCCAATTTCCTTCCTGTTTCATGAAGAATTTAATTCTTTCATGATAGTTTTACTTTCCTTAATTTTACTGCAAATAATTTGGGTCATTTGTAATTCTGAACTTCAAACAGCGACTTATTTATTTTTATTATGACAAGTTATTTTTATTATATTTGTCATAAAAAGAGATTTATCAAGTTTTAACCAAATAACAAACGTATGATCAAATTCAGATTAATCCTGATCATTGCACTGGTGCAGCTTTCAGGAATTGTTTTTAGCCAAAACCCGTTGAATCAGCCTGCCCCAACCGATCAAGCAGTCCGGATAGGCAAGCTTGAAAATGGGATGACCTATTACATCCGTCACAACGAAGAGCCTAAAGAACGCGCGAGTTTTTACATTGTTCAGAATGTTGGGGCACTGCTCGAAAACGACGACCAGAATGGCTTGGCACACTTCCTGGAACACATGGCATTTAATGGCACACAGCACTTCCCCGACAAGGGAATTATCAATACCCTGGAAAAACACGGAGTGCAATTTGGCCGAAATATCAACGCTTACACCAGTTTTGGCGAGACGGTTTACAACCTGAGCGATATTCCGATTAAACATGAGGGCTTGGTTGACACCTGTTTGCTGGTTCTGAACGATTGGGCAGATTTTCTATTGCTCACCGATAAGGAAATTGATGCCGAACGAGGTGTGATTACCGAAGAATGGCGCACCGGACAAAATGCTGACCGCCGTATGTTCAACCAATATGTAAAAGTCTTGCTTCAGGATTCGAAATACATGACACGCGATGTGATTGGAAGCATGGATGTAGTCAAGAATTTTAAATACGAAACACTCCGTAATTTCTACCACGATTGGTACCGCACCGATTTACAAGCCATTGCCATTGTTGGGGATATCGACGTCGATGTTGTTGAGCAAAAAGTAAAAGCATTGTTCTCGAAAATTGAAGCTGTCCAAAACGCGCCAAAACGTGAGTTTTACAGCGTCCCTGAAAATAAGGAAATCCGGTATGTTCTGGCAACCGACAAGGAAGCTGATAGCTATGAAGTATCACTGTTTATTAAACACGATGCTGCCAAACCTCAGGATAAAAACCTGAACTACCTTCGAGAAAGAACTATTCAGTCCTTATTTGGGATGATTACACGTGACCGCATTACCGAACTGTTGCAGAAGGGTATTCCTCCATTTGTTATGGGTAGCATCAGCTATGGCGGATTTGTTGACGGATATGATGTATTGAATATTGCAGCAACTGCCAAACCCGATCAGGATGACATTGCGTTCAAATCAATTTACACCGAAGCACAGCGAATTTTTAAACATGGTTTGACTTCAGGAGAATTGGAGCGTGCCAAAACCAATTATCTTACTTCGCTTGAAAGCCGCTACAAACAACGTGATAAAATTACCAACGACCAGTATGCCAGGGATTACAAGAGCAATTTCATTGAAAACGAACCACTGACATCAATTGATTTTGACTGGCAATTTGCCCAGGCAATTATACCAACCATTACTGTTGAAGAAGTTTCGGCCAAGGCAAAACAATGGATGACTCCTGAAAATCGCGTGATTGTGGTAACAGGGCCAGACAAACCGGAAGCCAAACACCTTTCAAAAGAACAGGCTTTGGCTATCATATCTGAAGTGGAAAACAGTTCGATTGAACCTTATGCCGATCAGGTAGTTTCAACCAACCTGATCAGCAAAGAGCTGAAAGGCTCCAAAGTAAAAAGCGAAAAGAAACTTCCGGAGTTTAATGCCGTTGAATGGACTTTAGAGAATGAAACCAAAGTGGTTTTCCGCAACGCCGACTACGAAAAGGACCAGGTTTCACTTGTTGCCATGAGTAATGGCGGAAGTTCGAAAGTGAATGACGATAAAGTAGCCTCAGCCATGATGCTCAACGCATTTATCGGTTCGTTCGGTGTAGGCGACTACGATGCCACCGCCCTGAAAAAAGCGCTGACAGGGAAAAAAGTCAGTTTGACAGTGGGCTTAACTGATCTGAACGAAACGTTTAACGGATCGAGTACACCGAAAGATTTCGAAACCATGATGCAGTTACTTTACCTGCAATTCGAAAACCCAAGGTTCGACAAAGAAGCCTACGAAGCGATGTTGGGACGTTACAAAGCATTTGTGGCAAACATGGCCAATAATCCTAAAAAAATTATGAGCGACTCGCTCTCCTTGATTTTAACAAGTAAAAATCCGCGTACCAAGCTAATGACTCCTGAATTGTTCAACGAAATTTCTTTGGAGCAAATGGAAACCATTTACAAAGACCGATTTATTGATGCGGGAGATTTTACTTACCTGATTGTTGGAAATATTGACGAAGCCACTGCCAAAGCGATGGCTGAAAAATACATCGGTTCGTTAACCAATTTGCCAAGAAAAGAATATTGGACCGACCGCAATGTTGAAGGCCCAAAAGGAAAAACTGTTCGTGAAATTGAAATACCGCTGGAAGTAAAAAAGAATACGGTCAATGTAATTTTCGATGCAAAAATGGATTATACTCCCGAGCAAAACATGCTCCTTAGTGTGTTCCGCGATATCCTGAATCTTCGCTATTTAGAAGAAATCCGCGAAAAAGAAGGTGGAACATACGGTGTGCAAGTTTCAACGAATTCATCGAAATTTCCAAAAGCTGAAAAAAGTCTGACCCTGATGTTCGACACTGATCCTGAAAAAGCCCAGCACTTAAAATCAATTATTTACAGTGAAATTGATAAAATTGCTGCAAACGGGCCAACTGCCGAAGATTTGGACAAAGCAGTGAAGAACCTGCAAAAAAATCGCGAGCAAGCCAAACTGCATAACAACTATTGGTTACAGGCGTTAAATACATTGTATACTTATAATGTTAATACCACAGCTCCTGAAAATTATGAAACCATTTTGGAGAAAATGACCATTCCTCAGGTGCAAAAATTCGTAAAAACATTTACTTCAAAAGCCGATGTGGTTGATATAGTATTCAAACCAAAACCATAAGAGCACTTTCTGAAGAATTGTTTCAACGGAAAAACCCCTTTCATGCTAAAAAATGAAAGGGGTTTTCTTTGGCATATTACTGAAAAATAGTTGGTAAAAAGCTCTGTAGAGCTCATTAATATTGATATTACACAAAGTTTGATGAACTTGGTTTAACAGTCGCTGGTGACGATTTGCAATCGTCACCTTTAAGCATAGGATTTGCAATCCTAATGAAGCAAAAAAAAGGATTCCATCCACTTTAAGAGTGAAGGAGTCTTTTATATTTTGCATAGCCTAACCCGAATCGCAGATTCGGAGTTAAGAAGTGTCGATTGCAAATCGACACCAGCCACGTATAGTATTCAAACCAAAGACCAATTAAAACGCAACGAAGGATACTGAAAAGGCTGGCTCAAACGAGTTCAGCCTTTTTTTTGCAATTCTTGCATTGAGGTTTTCTCAACAAAGGCGAATCCATAACATCGGTAGCCCAATCTGTACCTTTTTTTTTATTTGTATTTTGTACTACTTTACTTTGGCTGCGAAATAAATAACAGCAAAACCGAATACTATGAAAAAACTACTTTTCTCCATCCTTGCCCTGTTGTCAGTTTTAATTTCAGTAGCCCAAAAACCGATAATTATTAAAGGTAAAATCGATAATTGTTCGAATCGGGAGATTTCCTACATCGAAAAACGGTGGTTCGGTACCAAATCATTACGCGAAGAATCGAAGAGATTTGATTTTTCGATTGCCGAGGATGGAACTTTTCGGGTTAAAATTACCGAACCCGACAATTACTACGCGCGGTACTGGATTCATCTGGGAAACGAATTTACTCACCTTGATCTGATTTCAGGAGACAGTATTAACATGACACTAAACGGTATTTGGTTCGACGAAAGCATTAAATACACCGGTCTCGGCGCCGGTAGAAACAATTACAGAAGAGACGTGTTCCTTGAATTCTGGGATCGGAATGCAACATCAAAGATTGAATACGAACCTGACCTGGCTTATTTTCTGAGTGGCTTGAACACGCTGACCAACAGAAAAATAGAGCTTTTGAACAAATATATGTTATCGGGAGACATCGACTCAAGTTACTACAAGTTTGAAAAGGCCGTGATTTTTAACGACAGGGCAACCCAAGTTCTGACTCATAATTCGAGGTACCGGAACCATAAAAATGCAACAGGTAGTGTCGCGACCCAACTGACCACCATACTAAATGCAACTGATTTTTCCAATGATCATTTTTTGCAGCATAGTAGTTTCAGGGAACTTGTAACAAAGTTGCCGCGATATATAGTTGATCGCAATTCAGAAACCACAGACGGTGACCTGAAAGGCGAGATTGCCTATGCCAATACCCATTACACCAAGGAGATGAACCTGTATTTTGATCTTGAAATTATTCGGAATTACCTAAACAAGGCTCACAGTCTGAGCGAAAAGCGGGCACTTCTTTCCTTTTTTGCCGATCAGTTTTACGAGCCTGCCTTGAAAAAGGAAATACAACGCCAACGTGGGTACATAACCCGCAACCGGAGTATAAACAGTGGAATGTTTCAGGGAATATTAGCTGCGATTGCTTTTTTTATAGGCTTGATTGCAGCATTATTTGTGGTAGTGAAGTTGATTAAGATAACCAGTATTAAACGATTAAACATCAATATTTCCTTGTGGCTAAAGATTGGGTTTTACCTGATTGTTTTTTTTATTATTTCTGCTTATATGACCAGCAATCAATCAAGTCCAAAAGCGTTAGTAGGCATATTGTTGTGGCTGGGAGTTTTTCTGGCGCACACCTACCTGTTAGTCCCGAAATATGCTTTGGGAAGCAACTACCTTCGTTACTTTCAAGCTCTGGGCGTAGCATTTATTGGCTCCATTGCCGGGCTTTACCTGTATGAACAAGACATGAGTATGGCGCAACTGGTACTTGCAAGTTCGTGCATATTTGGAGCAATCGTTTTGCTCTCGTGGGGTTCGTACTATACTCATCTGCTGGCTTCGCGGAAATCGACTTTAAAAGATCTGATAAAGAGTGGCGATTTAAACCTTGAACTTGCATTCAACCTGGTAGTTGTCTTCCTGATTAATTTTGTGTTTGTTGCCGCCATAGGAGATAATCGTATTCTGAATCAGGCGCTTCCGTTTTATGCTGTGATTCTGCTTTTCTACTTCCATACCTTCTTTTCGTATCCCCGTTTTTTCAGCAAAGAAAAAGCCATCTGGTTTGTAGGGATTAATGCGATTATTCTTTTGGTCGCATCAGTCGGAATGATTGTTTTTGATGGATTTCAATCCTATAAAGCGCTCAAATTATTAGGCATTGATAAAAATATGTTTGAGCTTTTCAGCATAAAAAATATAAGATTCGACTTTCTGTTGCTTTTTGCTTCCGTTCTGATTCCTTCTTTCGTTTATTTCTCCATCAAAGAGCGGTTTAAAAAACTCGATACGGCTGGTTTTAGCTTGTACCGGAAAAAAGAAGCCGAATTGGCTCAATTGCGCTCACAGGTAAATCCTCATTTCCTGTTCAATACATTGAATACTTTATATGCTTTCGCGTTGAAAGAAGGCAGCGAAAAAACCGCTGAGTGTATCGCAAAACTGGCCAATCTAATGCGCTTTATGCTCGACGATATGGAAAAAGAATCGATCCTGTTACAAAGGGAAGTAAGCTATATTGAGGATTACGTCAAGTTGCAATCGATCAGGAGCGCTGTTGACCACGATATTTCCATTACAGTTGATATTGATGAAGAACAGGGTTATTCCATTGCGCCCATGCTGCTAATCCCGTTTGTCGAAAACGCCTTTAAACACGGCATGAATCCGAATGAAGTGTCGCATCTGAAAATTGACATAACAGGGAAAGGCGATAAAATACAGTTTGTAATTGAGAATAGTGTTGACGAAAATTTTGAAGCTTACTACAAGGAAAAAGGCTTTGGCATTGGGATAGAAAATGTAAAAAGCCGCTTGAAACACATTTATCCCGATCGGCACAACATTTCGATTGCAAAAACCACCGACAAATTTATAGTAATCCTTACCATTGACATATTGTAACTAACATTAACTTTAACCTGAAAATTGACTTCTTCGGAAACCCGTTTTCAGGTTAAACTATTTTTATAAATGTCCTCGAATGATTCTTTGTATAGCCGTTGACGATGAGCCTAAAGCTTTGGATGTACTATCGATACATGCTTTGAAAGCTCCTGAAATTGACCTGGTCAGAACTTTCACAAATCCAAAAGATGCTTTGGCATTCTTAAAGGACAATTTTGTCGATCTCATTTTTCTCGACATCAATATGCCGGGGCTTTCGGGGCTTCAGTTTGTAGAAAAGCTGCAGTCAAAACCTTACATCATATTTACCACAGCTTACTCAGAATACGCCATTGACAGCTATGATTTTGAGGCCGTTGACTATTTGCTCAAGCCTATTGAGTTCGACCGGTTCTACAAGGCAATCAACAAAGTGAAAAAGCAAATTCAACTCAACAGTATCCAGCATGATAGCCTGTTGAGTAAGTTTATTTTTGTAAAAGACGGTTACAAGCAAATCAAGATTTGTATCGAAGATATTTTGTACATCCGGAGCGAAGGAAACTACCTGAATATTGTAACGAATAAGGAAAAAGTCATTGCCCGAATGACGTTTCAAAGTTTAATGGAAAAGCTACCGACTAATCTTTTCTTTCGGGTACATCTTTCGTATGTCGTCAATTTCAGCCACATCCAAAAGATCGAAGACAATCATATTTTCATTCAGGATACCAAAATACCGATGGGCATTAAATACAAAGAAAAACTCCTCAATTTCCTCAATCTCACTTAATAAAAATTGAGCAATCAAAAGCCCGTCTCCAATTATCCAACAAAATTAATGCAAGCTTTTTACTCTCGCAATCAGACAAAAAAGAGCGCCTCCTTGCGGAAACGCTCTTTATATCTTCTCCTAAATATTTATTATTTTATAGGTTCAATTTCGATCATCACAAAATTCTTGGGAATTTTCTGACCCTTTTCGATATTGATTTTTACAATTTTACCTTTGAAAGGCATCTGTACATCGTTGTACATTTTCATTGCTTCAAGCACAATAATACTGGCGCCAGCTTTTAAAACCTGACCTTCTTTAACCAAAACGTCAATGATAGTGCCTGGAATATACGACTTTATCTGATTGAAATTTGGTTCTTCCCAGACCTTGCGGTTTATATACTTCTTCGTGTATGTGGTTTCGTATTTAGCGCTGTGTACAATAATATACTGCTTATTTTCCTGATCTGCCATAATCCTTTAGTTTTGGTTAAAATGGTGGAAGTCCGTGTTTTTTTGCCGGAGCAGGTACATCTTTGTTGGTTGAAATCTGAAGTGCATGCAACAGTATTTTACGTGTTTCCTGCGGTTCAATAACTTCATCGATGTATCCTTTCGACGCGGCGACATATGGATTGGCAAATTTATCTTTGTATTCCTGAATCTTTTGCTGGCGCATAGCTTCCGGATCGGCAGCCTCGGCAATTTCCTTGCGGAAAACGATATTGGCAGCGCCTTCAGGTCCCATAACGGCGATTTCAGCGGTTGGCCATGCAAATACAAAGTCGGCACGCAAATGGCGAGAGTTCATGGCGATGTAACCACCACCATATGCTTTACGAATAATTACGGTAATTTTTGGAACAGTGGCCTCGGAATAGGAATAGAGAATTTTTGCTCCGTGACGAATAACTCCGGCGTGTTCCTGATCAACACCTGGCAAATATCCAGGCATATCTTCGAGTGTAATAATCGGAATATTGAAAGCGTTGCAATACCTGATGAAACGGGCAGCTTTATCTGAACTGTCGCAATCGAGCACACCGGCAAGCACCATTGGCTGATTGGCAACAAAACCGACCGATTCGCCATTCATGCGGCCAAAACCGATGACAATGTTGGCTGCAAAAAGCTCCATGATTTCAAAAAACTCCGAATCATCGGTTATCGATTTGATGACCTCTCGAATATCATAGGGCATGCGTGGATCAATCGGAACAATGTTTTGGATTTTATATTTTGCCTTTGGTTCTTTTGGCGGGAATGCTTTGGCCCGTTGTGTATTGTTCCATGGAATATAGGTAATCAGCTTTTTAATCTGATCAAAACATTCTTCTTCGCTCAAGGCAAAGAAATGCGCATTACCGGTTATTTCCGCATGAACACGTGCACCGCCGAGGGCTTCCATCGAAATATCTTCGCCCAATACACTTTTAATTACTGCCGGACCTGTGATAAACATTTTCGAAATATTCTCAACCACAAATACGAAATCAGTCAAAGCAGGAGAATACACTGCGCCACCGGCACAAGGTCCGAGAATAACTGAAATCTGAGGAATTACACCTGAGGACAAGGTATTGCGGAAGAAAATTTCACCATAACCAGCTAATGAATTTACACCTTCCTGAATACGTGCACCGCCCGAATCGTTGATGCCAATTAATGGGACACGCATCTTGAGTGCATGATCCATGATTTTGGTAATTTTTCTTGCATGCATCAATCCCAATGATCCTCCTTCGACGGTAAAATCCTGAGCATAAATACATATTGGCGAACCGTAAATGGTACCGGTTCCAATCACGACTCCATCTCCAGCCAGAACTTTGTTCCCCATATTGAAGTCCGTTCCAACATGTTCAACGAACATATCATATTCATGAAATGATCCTTCATCC
>Ga0209417_1002457_pt1 | contig 28262 bp, 23 predicted proteins | sample RifGroF2_FD_184002 | JGI IMG/M metagenome (GOLD analysis project Ga0209417, IMG submission 184002) | Groundwater microbial communities from Rifle, Colorado, USA - Groundwater F2 (SPAdes) (version 2) | ecosystem: Environmental > Aquatic > Deep subsurface > Groundwater | place: Rifle, Colorado... | reverse complement strand
TGTTCAACAACTCAAATTTGATTTATAACATTATTGGGTGCTTTGCATCTTTGATACCTCGCGGGCTCTGCCCCGAGGTAGTTCATTTTTTCTCTCCTGAAATAAGCTATTCCCTATGAATTCAATTTATTCTGTAGATGATTTTCATTATTCCGCTAATTTGTTTTGACAGAGGGTAAAGGAATATTACTTTATGTCAGAGGACCCTAAACCGGAAATCCCTTGGAATAATGAAAATGAAAAATAATGTTTTGAATTCGCGCCTGCTTGACGACAGTTTTGAAATGGAAATAGAAGATATTGTCTTCGGCGGAAACGGAATAGGCCGCATTAAAGGCAAAGTCTTTTTCATCCCCGGCGTACTGAAGAATGAAATCGTGCTCGCCCGCAAAACGGCTGAGAAAAAGAACTTTTCAAAGGCCCTGCCAATTAAAATAATAAAAGCGTCCCCTGAGAGGATACCACCTTCATGTCCGTTGGCTATCCTCCCCGACGGCACAGGAAAAACGCCACGCGGTTTCTGTCCCGGATGCTCCTACCAGCATATCTCATATAATGAGGAAATCAGAATAAAAGAAAATCATTTTACTTCTTTCATAAGTCTCAACTGCCCAGGAAGTGAAAAAAATATTCTGCCCCCGCTTCCGTGCCCTGTGAATTTGAATTATAGAAATAAAATCGTTTTTAAATCACAGATCGACCGCGGTGAAGTAAATCTGGGATACCTGATGGATGACAATCAGACAGTATTGGACATCCCCGAATGTCCGCTCGCAAATCCGGAAATAAATAAGCTCTTGAATGAACTTAATAAAGGTCCGGGCTTTAGGCATACTCTCAGAGATAATATGTCATTGACATTCAGGCATACTGAAAATGACGGGGCCGTTTACTGGAGAAACAATCCCGACAAGAAAGACAGCTGGCTCAAGGAAAAAACCGTTCTCGGAATGATTTCAGTACCCAAAAATGGTTTTTTCCAGGTTAATCCCTGTTCAAGGGATATATTAATTTCAAAAGTTTCGGATATATTGGAAAAAATAAAACCGGGCAGCGTTATTGATATGTATTGCGGAGCAGGAATATTTTCTATCGCCGCGGCTTTGAAAAATATTGAAAAAGTCATCGGCATAGATTCGGATGAAGCGACCATAAAGGCCGCTGAATACAACGCATCCACCCGCAATCTGAAAAACTGCTCCTTTCATGCCGGAGATACGGGCAGGATGGCGGCAGATGTTTTCAACAAAATAAATCCTCGGGATGCTCTTCTCATAATCGACCCGCCCAGAGGCGGGATTGACAGAAGAACAGCTGAAGGCATTGAGCGGAGCGGAATTAAGGGCATTATTTATATATCGTGCGCGCCGGATACTCTCGGCCGCGACCTGAAAAATATTTTGTGTTACGGGTACAAAATCAGAAGCGCGCAGCTGATAGATATGTTTCCGCGGACTTTTCATTTTGAATCTTTAACTTATCTTGAGAGAGATTAATGGATAAAAAACATCAGAAAGGTCACAGGGAAAGACTTCGGCAAAGATTTATAAGTGCCGGGCCGGGCGCCCTTCATGACTATGAAATCATAGAGCTTCTTCTCACTTACGCCATCCCTTTAAAAGACGTAAAACCCATCGCCAAAGACCTTATGGGAAGATTCAGGAATTTCCAGGGTGTCCTTGACGCCTCTTATGACGAACTCTGCGAACTGAAAGGCGTTTCATCAAACTCAGCGGCCCTGATATGTCTTATCAGAGAAATATGCTCGGAATATCTTGCCGAAAAAATGAAAGAGAAGGACGCTCTTTCCTCTCCCGAAGCAGTCCTTGACTTTGCCAAAATGAAAATAAGCGGTTTGAAGGATGAGGTGTTCCTCGTGATATATCTTGATATTAAAAACCATGTAATCGACTATGAGATAGTAAATGAAGGCACCATTGACCATGCTATGATTTATCCGAGAAACATTATAAGAAAAGCTATTTCCTTCAATGCCGCAGGCCTTATAGTCATGCACAATCACCCCAGCGGGATCTGCGAACCTTCAAAAGATGATATTAAACTTACGGGTGCTGTCAGGGAAGCCGCCAATACAGTCAATATCAGAATCATTGACCATGTAATCGTAGGCAAATCAGGCTATTTCAGCTTTGTCAGAGAGGGTCTCCTCTAGGGGCAATACTGTTCACTTATACCATTTTTGGAATTCTTATTTCCGGCGCGGCATAATCACCTCAATAAAACTCTAATTTAACTTTTAAGGCATAAAAAATGAAATTACACGGTTATATTAGATTTTTAAAGTAAGTATTACACCTTTAACAAAAATAAGTTACAACTTATTGCGAGGGGTCAGACCCGAATGGGACGCGAATGGGACGAATGGGACGAATGGGACCGAATGGGACGCCCGAATGGGACGAATGGGACCCCCGAATGGGACCGGACCCGAATGGGACGAATGGCCCCGAATGGCAGACTTCATCTGTTCGAAATCGAGTGTTAAAATTATTTTCCGGTGGGGTTTTACCCCATTGAGAAGTAGGTGTTTACCCCATAGGAATAAGATCAACCACAGTCTATGGTCTTCGCAGAGAAATATTATACAACAAGAACGGGGGCGGAACCACGAGTAGGACGACAATTAAATTTCAAATAAAAAAGGAGAATTGACATGCCAGAATTCGGATCACCATTTTCAGGGTTGGCAAATAACAGGAAACTCACGGACGAGGAACTCGTAAGAGCAATTCGTTTCATGGTGGCCGCAGAGTACGAAGCGATTCAGTTGTACATGCAACTTTCCGAGTCAACCAACAACAATCTCGTTATGGAAGTGCTCAAAGACATAGCTGATGAGGAGCGTGTGCATGCTGGAGAATTTCTAAGATTGCTCCGCGTGCTTGCCCCCGATGAAGAAAAATTATATGCCGAGGGAGCGGAAGAAGTGGAAATTACTATGAAAAAGTATTGTGTGAAAATTAAATCTGTCAGACACATCACTCCCGATGTGTTGCAGATTGACGTTGAAAAACCTAAACAGTACCACTTCATTCCCGGGCAAGCCACAGAAATCTCCATAAATAAAGAAGGTTGGAAGAACGAAAAAAGACCATTTACTTTTACAAGCCTGCCGGATGAGGATTATCTCCAGTTTATCATCAAGACATATCCTTCGCACAAAGGCGTTACCAATGAACTGCTGCAGCTAAAGAAAAATGATGAGTTGATTTTGCATGGTGTATTTGGCGCAATTGCTTATAAGAAAGAGGGGCTTTTTATAGCCGGTGGTGCAGGTGTCACTCCCTTTATTGCCATCTTCAGGTATCTCCGGTCAAAAAATAAAATTGGCGATAACAAACTGATTTTTGCCAACAAGACAAAGGATGACATTATTTTGCAGGGTGAATTTAAAAAAATATTAGGTAAGAATTTCATCAATATTTTATCGGATGAAGACGTAAAAGGACATTCGCACGGGTTTATCACGGAAAAATTTCTCAAGGCAAATATAACTGACTTCAATAAAAATATTTACATATGCGGCCCTCCGCCAATGATGGATGCGACAGAAAAGTTTTTATCCAATTTACATGTTGATGAAAAATTGATTGTCAAAGAAATATTTTAGGTGAACTAAGTTGCCATGCAAACGGAAAGTCCGATGTTTTACTGAATCAGCACCGGACGCATGGACTCGCCATTCGGGTCTCGCCATTCGGTCTCGCCATTCGGTTCGCCATTCGGGTTCGCCATTCGGGTCTCGCCATTCGGTCCCATTCGGGTCAGACCCCGCTCGCTGATTTGTAAGTTGATTGTCATTAAATATTTCCGTATTTTGTCTGATTTTAATCATACCGTATAAATCAGTTTTTTACTATCAAAAAACTGATTTAGCCCTTTTACGCATATTTTCTGTTTTCGAGTTCAAATTTTCACCTTAATATATTCTTATATCATTTTTGAAATTCTTCAAGCTGTTTGTTAAAATTCTTTATTTTGGGGTACTGCATCATCACTCAATATAAAAATAAAACGCTAATTTAACTTTTAAGGCATTAAAAATGAAATTACACGGTCGAAACAATTCAATACCCTGTGTATTTATCGTTGTGTTTATCAATAAATTCCCCATGGTGTTTCTGCTCCTGTCGCGGCCTTGGGGCCGGCTACGCATTTTTGCGAATTTAATATGGACAGAAACACTGCCTCTTCAACTCTATATCTCGCTAACCTTTTCTCTTGGATTGCGGGCAAAGCCCGCCTTAAATTACAATGAAAAATAAAAATAGCTTATACAAGAAAAAGCCGGGTTGATTTACCAATGCATTAATGATAATGTATTAGTAAACATAAGACAAATGTGTTTGTTTATTAATAAGAATTCGAAGGGGGGGGAAATGACCTTCCCGATACTTGAGAATATTCCGGAGTATCCCTCCGTCAGAAGTTACTTGTGGTTTTTGACTTTTCAGATACCGCAAGTGACGGGGCGTAGCGTACTTTGAAGGTGGCCTAGCGGCAGGAACATAACTATAAATTTTGAGAGACGTTGCTTATGGATTTGAAGAACAAGAAAATACTGGTAATAGGCGGAGCCGGCCTTATCGGCTCACATGTGGCTGAGGAACTCCTCCGCGAACAGGTCGCGGAAGTCAGGATATTTGACAATTTTGCGCGCGGCACACGGGAGAATATCGCGGAAACTCTCAAGGACGGTCGTTGCAATGTCTTTCCGCTCGGGGGCGATATCTGCCAACGGGACATTCTGGATGCCGCCATGGAGGGGATTGACGGGGTTGTTCATCTTGCCGCTTTGTGGCTTTTGCATTGTCATGAATATCCGGAATCCGCTTTTGAGGTAAACATCCGGGGAACATTCAACGTTCTTCAGGCTTGTGTGAGGCATAAGGTCAAACGGCTGATTTATTCAAGCTCGGCATCCGTTTACGGCGATGCCGTCAAAGAGCCCATGACCGAGGAACACCCATACAACAACTGGACATTTTACGGCGCTACGAAGATAGCCGGCGAACACATGTTCAAGGCATACCACAAGCGCTACGGCCTTGAGGGCGTGGCCCTCCGCTACATGAACGTGTACGGGCCCCGTCAGGACTATCAGGGGGCATACATAGCCGTGATGATGAAAATCCTTGACTGTATCGATAAAGGCGAAGAGCCGACTGTTTACGGAGACGGCTCTCAGGCTTACGATTTCATCGCCGTCCGCGATGTGGCCCGCGCAAACATCTGCGCGCTGAAAAGTGAAAAGCCTTTCGGCTTCTATAACGTCGGGCGCGGCGTCAAGATTTATATCAAGGAACTCGCCGAACTGCTGCTTAATATATGCGGTTCCAAGCTTGACATAAAATACCTTCCCGCCGGACAGACATTTGTACAGAACCGTGTAGGCGATCCGAAATCAGCAGAACGCGACCTCGGCTTCAAGTGGACGGTCGGCCTGCGCGAAGGAATGGAAGCCCTCGTAAAATGGCGCAATACTCATAAAGCCGAAGTGGAACAACGCAGGACAAGGGAGCGTTGACGCATGTATAATATCCCTCTGATAAAGCCTTATTTGCCCAAGGGCACCCGCGAAAAAGTTCTTGAAGTGCTTGACTCCGGCTACCTGACCGAAGGCCCCGTTACGGCAGAGTTCGAAAATATTATAAAGAACTTCATCGGCTGCGCTCATGTTCTTGCCGTGACCTCATGCTCTACAGGACTTGAGTTGGCTTTGAGGGCCCTGAGGGTCGGCCCCGGCGACGAAGTAATTACCGCTGACTATACGTATCCCGCAACCGCCGCCGTAATAAAAATCGTCGGCGCCGACGCCGTAATAGTCGATGTTTCAAAAGATTCAATGCTTATCGATTATGACGCTCTCGAAAACGCGATTACTCCCAGAACAAAGGCAATTGTGCCGATATCCATATTCGGAAACCCGCTTGATTATGACAGGCTCGATAGTATAAAGAAAAAATACGCTCTCAGAATTATTGAGGATGCCGCATGTTCATTGGGCGCAGAATATAAAGGGAGAAAAATTGGGATTCAGGCCGACATTGCCGTCTTCAGTCTTCATCCCAGAAAATTTCTCACATCGGGCGAAGGCGGTCTTGTCACGACAAATAATCCCGAATGGGCCGCATGGATGAACTCCTACAAGCATTTTGGGATGGGACATTCGCCATCGCGGGAAGCTGCCGCCTTTGAGATAATCGGCACAAACTTCAAATTCAGCAATATTCTCGCGGCAGTGGCAATTGAACAAGCAAAACAACTGGATTTTTTGCTTGAAAAACGCAGGAAACTCGCCGCCAATTACATTGATATGCTTGGCGGCAAAAGCGGTATTACACTGCCGGCTGTCACGGAAGGGGGCCTTCATTCTTATCAGACTTTTTCCATATTTGTTGAAGAGCGCGACCGCATCATGAAATCAATGCGGAATATGGGAATTGAAGTTCAGATAGGGACGTATTCTCTTCATATGCATAAGGCGTTTCAGCAGCCTGGAATACGGCTGGTCGGAGATTTTGAGCGCAGCAGATATGCCTTTGAGCATTGTCTCGCGCTGCCGCTTTTCCATGAGATGGAATTGGAACAGCAGAAAACAGTTGTAAGGGAACTTCTCAGGCTCGTGTGATTAAATTATGTGCGGCATAGCAGGTATTTTCAATCTTGACAATGAATCGGTATCGCCCGTCCTGCTGAAGAAAATGACGGACGCGATAATTCATCGCGGGCCTGATGGCGAAGGTCATTTTTCTGACGGTCCTCTCGGACTCGGGCATCGGCGCCTGGCGATTATCGATCTCTCTCCGGCGGCGCGTCAGCCTATGACTACACAGGATGGACGCTATGCCATAAGCTACAACGGTGAAATCTATAATTTTCAGGAACTCAGGACCGAACTGGAAACGCTGGGCCATCGCTTTCATTCAAAGAGCGATACCGAAGTAGCCCTGGCCGCTTACGCTGAATGGGGCCTTAAGGCGCTTGACAAATTCAACGGGATGTTCGCGTTTGCGGTATGGGATAAAAAAACGAAAGAACTTTTTATCGCGCGTGACCGTTACGGAATAAAGCCTCTTTACTATTCCTTCCTCGGAAACGTGTTTATTTTCGCCTCAGAGCAGAAAGCCATTTTGGCGCATCCCGCAGCCAGAAGAGAAATTGATCTTGAAGGGCTGATTGAGTATTTTACATTCCAGAACTTTTTTTCGGACAAGAATCTCCTGAAAGGCATTCATACTTTTCCTGCCGGTCACTGGGCTAAGATTTCCAGCTCAAACAATACAGGGAAACTCAATACCGTTCAATACTGGGACTATAATTTCAACGAAACTGAAAAACTTAAGGATGAAAGAGAATACGTAGAGGAACTTGACAGGCTTTTCGTTCAAGCCGTCAGGAGGCAGCTGGTAAGCGATGTAGACCTCGGGGCCTACCTGAGCGGCGGAATAGATTCCGGCGCCATAACCGCTGTCGCGTCAAAGCAGCTTGCGTATATGAAATCATTCACATGCGGTTTCGACCTTAATTCGGCAAGCGGTCTTGAAATGGCTTACGACGAACGGAGCAAAGCCGAATATATGTCCTACCTCTTTAAAACCGAACACTATGAAATGGTACTCAAGGCAGGAGATATGGAACGTTGCATGTCAAAACTGGTCTGGCATCTGGAAGCCCCCAGAGTCGGCCAGAGTTACCCTAATTATTATGCGGCCCAGCTTGCGGCAAAGTTTGTGAAGGTAGTTCTTTCCGGCACGGGCGGCGATGAGCTCTTCGGAGGATATCCATGGCGCTATTACAGGGCTGTTGTGAACGATGATTTCGAACATTATATCGATAAATATTATAAGTTCTGGCAGAGGTTGATTCCCAACTCGGTAATTCACAAAGTTTTCGCTCCCGTGTGGAACGGAATGAAACACGTTCATACAAGGGATATTTTCAGCGATGTCTTCCAGCACCACGAAAAGAAGCTGAGCTCTCCTGTGGATTATGTTAACCATTCTCTCTATTTTGAGGCAAAGACTTTTCTGCACGGACTTTTCATTGTTGAAGATAAGCTGAGCATGGCGCACAGCCTTGAAAGCCGTGTGCCCTTCATGGATAATGATCTGGTTGATTTCGCCATGAAAATACCCGTATCCCTTAAGCTCGGCAATCTTCAGAAGATAATCAAGTTCGATGAGAATGAGCCGGGAGCTAAGACCAAAAAATATTTTGAAAAAACCAACGACGGCAAATTGCTCCTGCGTAAAATGATATCCCGCCATATTCCGGGGAATATAAGCAATGGCGTCAAACAGGGTTTTTCCGCGCCGGACGCAAGCTGGTTCAAGGGCGAAAGCCATATATACGTTAAAAAATCCCTTTTCAGCAAAAGCGCCAGAATATATGAATTTATGGACGCGGATACCGTCCGTTCCCTGATAAACGAACATCTTGAAGGCAAACATAACCGCCGTCTTCTGATATGGTCGCTTCTTAATATTGAGAAATACCTTGAGCTTTTTTTAAACAGTTAATAGATACAGGAACTTCTATGGGTGCGTTGGAAAGACTTGGAATAACTGACAATAGAATGACAGGCAATGAATATTCCGAAAATCAGAAACAGACGGAAAAGGCCTTTTCATTTAAATGGGAAAAACGCGAAACCTACGAATCGGAAGCTGTCCGGAAAAATATGAAGAGATGGCTTTTTGAACGGTACTGCGATAATGATCCGGGAAAACTGGATAAATGGCTGGGACACGGCCCGGACAGAAAAATCATTCTCGACGCGGGTTGCGGCGCGGGATATTCGGCTCTTCTCTTGTTTGGAGATTACCTGAAATTCCATGACTATTTCGGGGTCGATATTTCAGATGCCGTTTATGTCGCCAAGAAACGCTTTGATGAAGCCGGTATGCCCGGCGACTTTCTTAAAGAAAATCTTCAACAGCTTTCCATTCCCGATGCTTCAGTAGATATGATTTTTTCCGAAGGTGTCCTGCACCATACCGACAATACCGCCAAGTCCATAAAATATCTTTCCGGAAAACTGAAAAAAAACGGGCTTTTCCTCTTTTATGTTTACAGAAAAAAATCAGTTATCCGCGAGTTCACTGACGACTGCATCAGGAACGCAATCAGCGGCATGTCTGATGAAGACGCCTGGAACGCAATGTATCCGCTGTCCAAGCTTGGGAAAACCCTCGGTGATCTCAATCTGGAAATAGAAATAGAAGACGATATTGATTTTCTCGGCATTCCGAAGGGAAAAATAAATATCCAGAGACTTTTTTACTGGCACATTTTCAAGGCCTATTATCGTCCTGATTTTAATCTTGATGAAATGAATCATATTAATTTTGACTGGTATCGTCCGGCAAACTGCCACAGGCATACGGACATGGAAGTCCGCGCTTTCTGCGAAGACGCGAAACTTGATATAGAACATATTAATATTCAGGAAGCGGGAATTACCGTTGTCGCAAGAAAACATTGACAAAAAAATACTGAAAGCCCTGGCAGAATTCAGCCTTGATTTGACAGGGAAAACTGTTCTGACTGAAGCCGCCTCAGGCAATTACGCGTCGACTTGCGTTATTGCCTCCCTTGCCGGCGCGGAAGTCTATGCCTACACAAAAAACTCAAGGTACGCAACTGTTCAGGAGGTAAAAAATCAAGTCAATGCCTTAGCTTCAAAGCTTGGAGCGCTGCGGGGTATCAGAATTATCGAAAGTTTTGACGGGCTGGACCTGCGCAATATCGATATTGTTACCAATACGGGTTTTTTGAGGCCCCTTGACTCTGCTTTTGTCAATAGACTTTCTCGGAAATGCGTAATTCCCCTGATGTGGGAACCATGGGAATATCGACCGAACGAACTGGATTTAGACGCCTGCGCCGCAAAAGGCATCAAGGTTTACGGGACAAATGAATCCGATCCGCGCCTCCGGACAATGGAATATATGGGCTATGTCCTTCTCAGAATTCTGCTCAATAATGGATTTTCGCCGTTAGGTTCCAGACTTCTTATTCTCGGTTGCGAACGCTTTGTTGTGCCAGCCCTTTCCGTTTTAAAGAACAGCGGTTACGCTGTCAGGGCGGTAACGGATTATTCCGAAAAAATCGACAGCCCGGAGGATTATGACGCATTTATCCTTCTGGAACATGAGCGCAATCTGCCGCTCATCGGAGGAAGAGGAGCATATTTGAATGTCGCGGATATCCCTGCTTCCGCTCTGATTGTGCATATATGCGGCAATATTGATAAAAAAGATCTCAGTTCTTCCCGTATCATACCGGAAAATCCGGCCCTTTTCGGGCATATGAGCTTTTCAACGGATTACGCAGACCCAAAGGCAGTTGTGGATTTGCATACAGCCGGACTCAAGGTGGCAGAGGGAATGCTTGAAGCAAATACACTCGGCCTTCAGGGAACTGAATACAGGGATTTTATGGAAAAAAATTACCCTGCCCTTTCCTTTGATAATCCTCAATATTGGTGAGTATAAATGAAAATAGCAGTAATAGGACGAACGGAAATACTTTATGACACGGCGGAGCTTCTGGCTGAAAAAGGCCATGAAATAAAGCTGATAATAACGGCGAAAGAGGCCCCGGAATATACACGAACGGCGGATGATTTTGAAAAACTTGCCGGACGCTTGAATGCCAGATTTCTTTATACCCCGAAAATCAGTGCGCCTGAAAATATTGAATTTATCAGAAATTGCGGCCCGATAGATATCGCCGTAAGCGTGAATTATTCGAGCGTGATATCTTCTGAGGCAACATCGCTTTTCCCGTATGGAATATTGAACGCGCACGGCGGCGATCTCCCGCGTTACCGCGGCAACGCGTGTCAGGCTTGGGCCATAATAAACGGCGAGGAGAAAATAGGCCTTTGCATTCACAAAATGAAAGGCGGAGAACTCGACAACGGAGATATTATCGAGAAAAAATATATGCCGATTGATATCAATACCAAAGTCGGAAAATGCTACTCGTGGATGGCCGAAGAAATTCCCGGCATGTTCGCGTCCGCCGTGAAAAAACTGGAAACAGATAAAAATTATATTATGGAAAAACAGTCAGAAAAACCGGAAGACGCCTTGCGCTGTTATCCGCGCTGTCCGGATGACGGGCGCGTCGACTGGGAAAAATCCAACATTGAAGCGCTTCGGCTTATAAATGCTTCATCGGAACCTTATGCGGGAGCATTCTGCGAATTCAACGGAAAGATTATGAGAATATGGCGGGCGCGCCTCTTTGCCGACAATGAAAAATACTGCGCCATGTGCGGACAGATAGCTTCAATTGATAAGACATCAGGCGCAATCATAGTGATATGCGGAGACGGCAAGCTGCAGCTTGATGAAGTCGAGTTTGATGGAACACGCGGAAAACCTGCCGGATTCATAAAAAGCATCAGGGAAAGGTTGAAATAATCATAGTGCGCCGGTTAAAATCATTCATCAAACGCCACAGGCCGCTTTTCAGAGCGGCATACTTTTTTTACAGGATATTGAATCTCCTGAAGATGACGGTACTGTCCGGCTCTCCTTTTTCCCGCAAATGGAATTACCTGAAATGCTTTATATCCGCCGAGCTCGGCGCCGGAAAGAGTTACGGCTCCCCCGTACTGCTTACGATAGAACCGGCCAATTTATGCAATCTCAAATGTGATATCTGCGAGACAGGGGCCGGAATCCTCGAACGTGAAAAGAAATATATGAAATACGAGGAGTTCTGCTCCATCATCGATCAGTTCGACAAAAATCTTAAAACGCTTTTTTTCTATTTCATGGGAGAGCCTTTTCTGAATAAGGACGCTTACAGGATGATCGACTACGCGGCAAAAAAAGGAATCAGGGTTTCCACGTGCACTAACGGTGATTTTGTGGAGCCTGAAAAGATTGTCGGATCGGGGCTTCAGGAGCTTAATTTTCAAATTGCCGGAATGACCCAGGACATTCAGAGCGTTTACCGGAACGGAAGCAATCTGAAAAAGGTATTTGCCAACCTGGAAAAGACTCTTGAGCTGCGTAATGCAGCCGGGACAAAGATGGATATTGTTCCGGGTTTCATACTTATGAGGCACAACGAGCATCAGGTTCCCCAATTTATTTCTTACTGTAAATCACTCGGCCTCGATAAATACAATATAATCGGCACTTGCGCGCGGACTGTGGAACAGGCGGCAAAATACCTGCCTTCGGATAAAAATTTCCGGATATACAGAGACGATGAACTTGCCCTGGGCCGTCTTGTTCCGCTTACGCGTCCCGACAATTTCTGCCCGTGGATTTATTTTTCGGCTTCAATAATGGTTAACGGCGACGTCGTCCCATGCTGCCGTGACCCGAAAGGAAAATTCATTCTCGGCAATGTCTTCAATGAAAAATTTTCCGAGATATGGAATAATGATAAATATCAGGCCGTGCGCCGGGCCGTGGCAAAAAATTCAAATGATTTCAAACTCTGCCGGCTCTGCCCCGGCGAGCAGGCGCCTAAACTGGATTGAAAAAATGAAAGACCCGGATAAAAAACTGCGTCTTTTAAGACTCGCGACATCCGCATGTTGCAGTTCAATATGGGAAAAGTTCGGCAATTTCAGAATGTTTGAACAGGACTGGATAGAAGGACTTTCGGAATTCAACCTGAGAGTCTATCCCAACGGCACCTTCAACGGTTTCTTTAAATACGCTGATAATTTCATGATATATGAAATCAGCAGAAACGGAATATTCAAAGTTTTGCTGCCTCTCCTGCTTTTTTTTAAAGCCGCTTATCTCATCCGCAAGTTCAAAATAAATGTCGTTCACTCAAATGATATTTATTTTTTCGGGCTTCCGCTCTTAGTGGCTGCCAAGCTCTGCGGAAAGCCTTTCTGTGTTTCAATCCATGCCAATCATAAGAAACGAAACGAGCTGGACAGCGCTTTCATTCCGCATTTTATGGGGCTTTCATTTCCCGCAAAATGGAGCGAGCGGATTATTTACAGATATGCGGATTTGGTATTGCCGATAAGGGATTCGATCGCGGAAGAAATTATTTCTCCGTCATGCCCGGAGCGGAAAATAAGGATATTTCCTCATGTTTTCGATTTTGATGACTTTGACAAGCTTGAGCGTCCTGATGTGAAGACCTTGTACGGCATTCCTGAAAACGCTTCACTGATTGTGCATGCCGGGCGCTTGGCCCGCGACAACTACGCTTCGGATATCGCGGACATCGCGATAAAAGTCTGCGAATCTGATGATAAAGCCTATTTTATCCTCTGCGGAACCGGGCCGGAAGAAAAAACTATGAAGGATAAAGTAAAAGTCGCGGGATTTGAAGACCGCATATTGTTTCCGGGCAATGTTTCGAACGATATTGTTTTTGAATTGCGCAAACAGTGTTCTGTAAATCTCTGCCTTATGGCCGGCTTCAGCCTGATAGAGGCATGCGCCGGAGGACGGCCGGTTATTTCATATAAAGTGGAGTGGCATCATGAGCTTGTGAAAGACAACGAAACCGGCTTTCTTCTCATGGAGAATGACACGGGCGCGGTTATTGAAAAAATACGATATATCCTCGACAATCCGGAAAAGGCCGCGACGATGGGCAGGCGCGCCAGAGAACTTGCCGTCGAAAGGCATTCGCCCCAAAATGTGAACAAAATAAAAAGTGAAATATACAGGGAACTTTTAGCGCTATGAACGAATATCTGGCTGACAAAATAAAAAGCGGCAATGAGTGGTATGTTTATGAACAATTGCTTAGTCTGAACAATTCCCGCCAGAAAAGAGTTATTGGAAACAGGTGGAAATTTTTTGACAAGGTATTGGGCGCCAAGCATGCGGAGTGCGGCGGACGCAAGCTTAAACTTCTTGACGCCGGTTGCGGAGACGGGATAAATCTGACATATTTCGTCAGCAAGGATTTTCTGGAAGTGCATGCGTGTGATTATAATCCTCTGAGAGTGGAAAGAGTACGGGGAAAATTTACCGGGCTCCAGGTTTCAGAGCAGGACCTTACAAAACTTGATCTGCCTTCTGATAACTTCGACGTAATATTATGCAGTCAAGTGCTGGAGCATATTCCTGAAGATGAAAAGGCCATAGCGAACCTGAAAAAATATCTGGCCCCCGGCGGAATAATAATTCTCGGGGTGCCAAATGAAGGCTGTTCCCTCGCTCGACTGAGAAACAATGTGCTGGAACCACGCATTGCCAGGGAAACAGACCATGTGAACTTTTATACCTACGATAAGTTTCTCCGGAAAGTGGAAAATGCCGGGCTTCGCGTGCGTGATTGTTTTTGGGAAGGTTTCTTTTGTCCGCATCACAGGCTCAATGATATTTTAGCGTCTTTCAGCGCCGGATACGCCCTGCTGAGATTTCTTGGAAAACTGTTCCCGTCGCAAAGTGCCGGTTTCTATCTGGTTACTGGAGAAAAATCATGAAAGTCTGCCTGCTTAATCCGCGCGGCACAACAACTCCTGAATTGAGCATTCCCCACGGTCTGCTTCAGATCGGGGCCGAACTGGAAGCCGCAGGGCATGAATTCAAAATAATCAATTATAATGATGTCGGAATACCATTAGACTATGATGCCCTTCGGAAATATGATCTGCTGGGACTTTCCGCAAATACCCTTCAGCTTGCGCACGCGAAAAAAATAGCCGAAAGCATTGGCAATTCGACTAAAATTGTATGGGGAGGAATTCACTGTCTTCTTGACCCTGAATCTATTCTCAAATGTTTTCCGGAGCACTTTCTGGTAAAAGGCGAAGGCGAACAGCCACTGCTTGATATTGTCCGGTATATGGATGGAAAAGAAAGCAGAGACTGGCTCAGTACCAGAAAAGGCATATGTTTTATCGATAAGGAACGCAGAATCGAAAATCCCGCGTTTTTTAATGAGGACCTTAATCAACTGCATGATATAAATTATTACCGGCTTGACAACCTTGAAAAATATTTGTACTCTAAAAACTTTTATGTGCCGGACCCGGAAAAGACTGGAAAGCTCTCTATCCTGACAGCGAGAGGATGCCATTGGAACTGTTCTTTCTGCATCAATACCCTCCTGGCCCGCCATGGAGGAACGTACAGGGCCAAGTCCTTTGAAAAAATCAGACGCGAGACGGAGCCGCTTATAGATGACTTCGGACTTCGTTTTTTACTTCCGGCGGATGAAGATTTTTTTCTGAATAAAGGCATGCCGGAGGCCATTATGAGCTATGCGGAAGAGAAAAACTTTTTCTGGGGCGCGAATTGCAGATATAACTATTTCGTTGAGAATATCATCAACAAAGGAAAGCTTTCGCGGTATGTGGAGGGCGGGCTTTTTTTTATTGGAATGAGCATTGAAGCTGGCGATGAGGAAATAAGAAATTCAATCCTTAAAAAAATGGTCAGGGATATTCATATAGACAATGCCGTAAACGTAATAGAAAACAGTGTTGGCGCCAGGCTAGCCGTAAACACCAGTTTCATCATCAACTTTCCGGGCGATACGCAGGCAAACCGTCTGAAAATGCTCCATATAATGGATAAATTGAGCCGTCATTTGAATATCGTTTTTTCCGGTCCTCAGTCCTACAGGACTTATCCGGGATCAACCTTATCGGAATCGGACAGCGAAGCCCAAAGTTATAAGACCGGAGATATTGGTTATTATATCAAAAATGTTTCGGCAAGCGGAACTCCGTTGTCTCTGATGGACAACAGCACATATTTTTATACTCAGGCCGTTAATTATTATTTCAATCAGCGTTTCAAATTTTTTGAGTTGCGTGAAGATAACGGCCGCTTTTCTCTTCACCTGACGGATAAAAAAGAAAAAAAATCTTTAGCCAGAATACTTTTCCTTTTTGCGGTAAATCTTCTTTTTATTCCGGTGCTGACGCGCCTGCGCGTTAATTTCTGGGGGTGTTTTATAGAACCTTATCTGATCGGCTGGTGCATGAAGAGGATAAACAGCATATTCTCACTTTATCAAAGATTAACAGGCAGGTAAAATTACGTGAGCAAGAGGATGGACTTAACAGGGGCCCGCGCGGTTTTTTGGGATTCGCTGACTTTGTGTTCAAGCCAGTTTTTTGCAATTCCGTTAGGAATTCTTGCGTCAGCGCTGACTGTAAGGCTGCTTGGAGCTGAAGAATATGGGCGCCTTTCTGTATTAATGATGGTGAGCGGTCTTTTTTCTCTTTTTATCGCCAACTGGTCAAGTACCGCGCTGCTCCGCTTCGGGAGAGAGGAATATCAGAAAACCGGAAAAATAAACCGGACCGTATGGGCGAGATATTTTTTATTTGCCGTTTCTTTTGCCATCGCGCTTCCCGTCCTTTTTCTGGCGGGCGAATACATAAGCAGCTATATCGGCGGCTCATGCGTACTATGGATCCTCCCTATAATACTGCTGACAGTTATCGTTCAGGACGCGAACTCCTCTTTTTCTTATATGCTTCAGGCGCTGAAAAAGATGAAAGCATACTCCGCAAGCCTTTTATTCATACCGTTTTTCCTGGTGCTTGTACTGGGTACGTTCTTTTATCTTTTCAACGGCAGGCATTTTAGCTTTGTTACAGTTGCCCTGATAACAGCGCTCTGCGGGGGCGCGGCCGCTTTTTTCATTTTTCTCTTAGTCCCGCTCAAATCGATTTTTCCGATAACTCTGAATAAGCTTCAACTCAAGGAAATCTACATATTTTCTTATCCTGTCATCTTCGGGAATCTTGCTTTTTATGTGGTGAACTGGGTTGACATGGTAGTGATAAAACACTATTTCAGCATGAAGGACGTAGGCTGTTATCAAGTGGCTTATAATGTTTATTCGATGGTCGCGAGTCAGATGTCCGTCATCAACACCATAATGCTGCCGCTTTTCGTATCGATGATAGCGCTTGAAAAGGGATTTCTGATAAGGAGATATATCAGGAGTCTCGTTCCCCAGTTTTTTCTAGGCGGGATACTGATCGTATGTATAGGGGCCAGCATATCGCCGCTTTTTTTCAGATATGCTTACGGCAGGGCCTTTGAAATTTCAGCCTGCTATTTTTTGGTCCTGTCTCTGGGGCTTGCGTTCAAGGTATTGATTTATCTGTACAGCGGGATATTGATAGCCCACAAGCATGTAAAGCTGAGCATGACGGCGGGGATTGCCGGAGCGTTGCTGAACTTCGGCGGGGATTTGCTGCTCATTCCGCTGATGGGCCCTCTTGGAGCTACAGTGGCGACTTCATCGAGTGTTCTTCTCTGCGCTGTTCTTTACCACATTTTTATAGGGATAAAAATCACGAAAGGGCCATCGTCTCTGCGTCTTTTTCTTTTAACAATACCGGTTTTTATTTCATTGGCGATAACCTATTTTGTCAATATGTTCTGGGCCCCGCCGCTTGTCGCTCTTGCTTCACTGCTCTCGGTTTTCTTCCTGGCAAAAGCGCTTAAGCTTTTTAAAAAGGAAGACATTGAACTCTTTCAGGGAATATCAATGCCGGAATCCTGCAGGAACTGCGTCATTAAAATATATGGATTTCTTTCGGCATGAATGATTTTAATTTCATTTACATTTTCAGCCCCTTGCTTCTGGCTGTATTTTTTATGTTAAGGATATTTCCTCTCTGGAAAAACCGGGACCGCGGCTGCGACGCGTTCTATTTTCTGCTCTGCGCCGAAACCTTTCACAAAGAGCGGAAAGTCCCGATAACTCTTCCGTATTTATATATGCTGGAATACCAGGAGCAGTGGTATCCTCCTTTATTTTCGGTCCTCACTGGAATGCTTCCACAGAACTGGCTGAAAAAACGTTTCTGGCTGCTGAATCATCTCTTGGACGCTGGTGTCCTGCTGACGCTTTTTGTTCTGACATTTTTTCTGGCCGGTCTGCCGGCAGCGTTTGTCGCGGGATTGCTTTACGCGTTGAATCCGGCGCAGACATTTGAATTCAGTACTATGACATCGCGATCGCTGGCGCTTCTCTTTTTCATATTCTTTATATTTTTCGGAGAAATGGCGGCGCTCTCCTCTCTCTGGTATGCGTTGCCGGCAATATTTCTCATAGCGCTCCTCATATATACGCATAAGCTGACAATCCAGCTTTTATGGTTCCTATGTATTTTTCTTTCACTGATGGAGTGGAATCTCCTCTGGATACTGCTTCTTGCGGCAGGTTATTGCCTGGCGGCGGCAGCTTACCCTTCTATGTTCTGGAAAATACTGAAATCGCATCTCGACATTGTGCTATTCTGGCATAAAAACTGGAAGTACCTTGGAGTGCATCAGGTGGAGGAATCGCCTGTTTACGGGACACCTGAAGGGCCGGAAAATCTCAATGGATTTTTCAAGGGAAAATTTATTTTAAGGTGGTTTTTTCTGGGGAGGAAGGTATTTACATCCAACCCATGGATACTGCCAATCCTGATGGCGTTTACATTTTGGGGAACTCTGAACGACCTTGAGTTTTTCCTTCTGAACATTGTTATGTCCATATATATATGGGCATTTCTGACACTCGCCCCGCCCCTGCGCTGCCTCGGCGAAGGCACCAAATATATAAAATACGCAAAGCCTTTTTCCCTGCTTTTGACCGCAATTCTTCTCAAGGGACATCCGTCTTTTCTCCTTGGCGTCCTTGCGGCACTATGTATTTTGACGGAACTGATTTATTATATCGCGGTCTGCCATTTTTTATCTAAACCGACGTCTGATAAGCTTGATCCTGAAATTCTGGAGCTCATAGAAATTCTGAAGGCCGATGAAAACGCGCGGACGCTTTGTCTTCCGCTCCATCTGGCCGACATGCTGGCATATTATTCAAGGCGTCCGGTACTTTGGGGCACACACGGCTATACATTTAAAGACGCGCAGCCTTTTTTTCCACGGATACTTGAACCTCTTGATTTCTTCATAAAAAAATATCATTTAACTTATATTCTCCTCAAAAAGGAATATGTTATGCCTGAAAAACTGAGACTGGAAAATCCCGTAATTGTTTTTGAAGGTAAAAATTATCTCCTGTTAAAAGCTTAAAATAAACCAGGATGGAAACTTATGCGGAAGGATTTTATTAATTATTTCAGGAGTCCTGAGACCGGCAACCCCCTTGTTCTTAAAAATGAAATAATTGAAGGCAATGGGATCAGGACCGCTATTCTCTTTGATGAAAAATCAGGAAAGGAATATCCTGTCGTGAACTATATTCCGCGTTTTGTGGAATCACATAATTACGCGGACAGTTTCGGCATTGAATGGAATACTCATTTCGATACGCAGTATGATTCTAAATCCAGGCACTCAATTTCACAGGAACGCTTTGAAAAAGAAACAAAATGGGGCTCTGACCTGAAAGGGCAGTTGATTCTCGAAGCCGGTTGCGGCTCGGGCCGTTTCACCGCTTATGCGGCGGATACCGGGGCTACTGTTTTGTCATTTGATTATTCAAATGCCGTAGAGGCCAACTACAAATCAAATGGACAACGGGAAAATATTTGCATCTCGCAGGCAAACATATTCGATATGCCGTTCGAGGAAAATTCGTTTGATAAAATATACTGTATCGGCGTCATCCAGCATACACCCGACCCTGAAAAAGCATTTAAAACCCTGGTCAGATATCTCAAGCCGGGCGGGAGTATTGTTACAGATATTTATCTGAAAAGTTTCATCACCTGCGTGATCAGTCCCAAGTATATAGTAAGAACCGTTACCAGGCATATGGACCCGGCAAAACTATATAAATTTTGCGTGAAATACGTCAATCTCATGTGGCCGCTGGCCAGATTGATAACTAAAATCCCCGTTATAGGCAAATCATTGAACTGGCTCATGCTTGTGGCTGATTATTCGAGACTGCTCCCGAACGCCGATGAGAGGACTCTCAAGGAATGGGCCTATCTTGATACGTTCGATATGCTTTCCCCCAAATACGATATTCCGGCAACATTGAAGACGTACAAACGCTGGCATGAAGAGGCGGGACTCGCAGATATCGATGTCCATTACGGATACAACGGGATTGAAGGCCGGGCAAAAAAACGGGTAACTGAATAGAATTTGACATGTGCGGAATCATCGGAATAGTAAATAAGACCAGCAGATTGTCAGGACGCTCCCTCTCTGACATGGCGGATGCCATAAAGCACCGCGGCCCTGACGACTGGGGATATGTGGCGCTTAATCCCGGCAAATCCGATTCCGTAATGACCCGGGAAGCCCCCGCCATGAAAGCGAAAGTGTTCCTGGGACACAGACGATTGAGCATTATAGACGTGGAAGGCTCAAGACAGCCGCTCTGCAACGAGGATGCTTCCGTATGGGTCATCTTCAACGGCGAAATCTATAATTACAGGGAACTGGCTGACGAGCTGTGCGGAAAGGGGCACATCCTCAAAGAGAAAGGCGACACGGAAGTCCTTGTCCATCTATGGGAGGAATACGGCGAAAACATGACCGGACATCTGGTAGGCATGTTCGCTTTTGCCATTTACGACACAAAACAGGATATGCTTTTTCTCGCGCGTGACCGCTTCGGCGAGAAACCGCTTTTTTACTGGCATTCGGAGGATCTGTTTGCGTTTGCCTCCGAGCTCCAGGCATTCTGGCGGCTTGAAAATTTTGCCCGCGAAATAAACCTCTCCGCGATTGCCCAATTTTTTAAATACTGTTATATTCCGGCCCCTGAAACAGTTTATAAGAATGTCTTCAGTCTTCGGCCTGGCTGCGTCGCGACGTTCAGGGCTTCAACGTTCAGCGTGAAAAGTTACTGGAAACCTTCCGTCCGCGGAGAGAATAGCGCTGTCGATCAGGAAGAACTTCAGGAGAAATTCGACAAAGCGGTTTCACTGAGAATGATATCCGATGTCCCGCTGGGGCTTTTTCTTTCGGGCGGAATTGATTCATCTCTGATTGCGGCTTCCATGGCGAAACAATCTGTTTTGCCGGTAAAGACCTTTACCGCGTCCACCGGTGAAAGCTGGTGCGACGAGTCGGAAATGGCGGCCCTTACGGCGTCTCATTTAAAGACGGAACACCGCAAGTTTCTTATAAAGCCCGATTTTGTAGAAATCAGTGAAATGCTCGCTAAACATTATGGCCAGCCGTATGCCGACTACTCCAGCATCCCTACATATTACATCAGCCGCGAGACAAGGAAGCATGTCAAAGTCGCGCTTGGCGGCGACGGCGGCGACGAGCTGTTTGCCGGATATGACCGATATGCCAATTTGAACTTAAGCCGGATTGCCGGGGCTTTCCCGTATTTTCTGAGAAAAAACACAGCCGCACTTTTAAAATCTTTTCTGCCGGCGGACGTTATTTCTCCGGCGCTTTTCGACTTCGTGTGCGTCGCAGGGAATGCCGGGAAACGCGGAGAAGAATATTCTCCGCTTTTTCATCGTTACTGGAGGGAAAAATGTTTTCAGGACGACTTTCTCCCGGAAATCCGCACTGCCGGGTTTTGCCGTTTTTCGGAATATTATAATGAGGCTTTATCCCCTGACCCTCTTGAGCGATGGCTTGAGGCCGACCAGAGAATGCATCTTTGTGATGACATCCTGACGAAAGTTGATATTGCATCCATGTCGGTATCCCTGGAATGCAGGGCCCCGTTCCTGGACCATTCTTTAGCGGAATACGCCAACAGTCTCAGTATTTCCTCCAAGCTTCAGGGCAGACGGACAAAAGCCGTCCTGCGTGAGCTTGCCGCCAGGAGACTTCCTCAAGAGATAATAAATCTGCCTAAAAAAGGATTCACGCTGCCGCTTGGCGACTGGTTCAGAAAAGAACTCAATGAGTGGGGATATTCCATGATTTTTGACAATATAAATATCTGGAACACTTATCTTAATCCGTCAGCTGTCCGGAAAATCTGGGTCGAACATCAGGCCTTTAAGATGGAGCACTCCATGAGGCTCTGGATGATAATTTCACTAATACTCTGGGACAGGCAATCAAGGATTTACGGGGGATAATGAAAAGAATTATGGATAAAATTATTGACAGGATAAAATCGTATCCTAAAACAATTGCCGCGGTGTTTTTCGCTTTATTTCTGCTGACGCAGTTTTACAGTATTTATTTCAGGTATTCAGAAATGTCAGGGCCGATGCAGAACGGGATATCATATTATATTGCCCTTGCAAGTTATTTTAACGGTCACGGTTATTTTGATAAGGCGAAAATTCATGAAGACGCTGAAAAATACTGGAAACATCCGGAAACAGGAATAGCAGTATTCCATTTTTATTCTTTTCACGGCGCTTCGCCCATGTATCTTGCAGGAAAGCTGGCGGGACTTCTGGGGCTTTCTGCCCGTGATGTTGTTAATTGGCTTCACTATGTTGGAATTGCGCTGGCAGGACTTGCCTTATTTTTAATTGTCAGACCGGAGGGAAAATTTCCCTTGAATGTCGCAGTAGCGTTTATTGTTTTTGCTTTTTATTCGGGAAATATATGTTATCGCGGCTTCATTGATCCATCTCCGCAGTTTTTTTCCACTGTTTTATGGATGCTGAGCTTATGGGTTTTTCTTTATGCTAAAAGGTGGTACATATATAGTCCGTTCCTAATATTTCCGCTGTTCTTTTCACATGTTTCAGGAGTCTACGGTATATTGGTTATTGTGACTGTTCTTTTTTTACTCGGAACAGTTGAGACTGTATTGAGGATAAAATCCAAGGAACAGTCCGGGAGTGGGAAAAAAATCAATAATGCTGTAAGATTTCTAGTACTAGCCTTGAAGTCAACATGCAGCCGTAAACGATCTTCCTTTTTTAATAAGTTTGTAATATTAGTCGTATTTGCCGGAGCTATGTATTGCGGCTACAAAGCCATCCATTGCTCCACGAGAAACTTTCCGGTATTTCTTGAGACTCATATCTTTCCCTCTCTTTGCGATAAGAACGCAGTTGCTGAAAGAATGAACAGTTCCCTGAAAGAAATGCGTGATTTTTTATTAAAAAATTTGAGGGAACCGGAACTACCTCCGGCATCCAATGGAAATAAAATAACGCCATCGTCTTTAAGCTCCAAGGGACTGGTATTCCTTTTTGGCTATACAGATTTCAAGCTTTATTTTTCAGGATGGTTTCTGCCCTTGACACTCGGCAGTATACTTATCTGCGTACGGAAGAAAAATTATAAATATCTGGCATTATTTGTTGCTACTTTCTGCGGTTGTATTTTCAGTGCATTACTACAGGACACATTGGGATACAGGACCTTTCAGCATCTGGAAATAAGCCTTTTGCTCGTTTATATCTTCGGGCTTCATGAATGTATCGGATTTTTATGGAAACATCGTAATTCCTTTTGGATTAAGAACGAGCAGTACTTAAAAACAAAAACAGCTGGCGCTATCGCAATGCTTGTATTAGGCGCCGTGTTCATTTTGTACCTCTCATATCTTCAGGTTGCCAATGATTTCTGTAATCGGTTTTACGCAAGGCGTACCTGGAATTCTGCCGCAATTAATTCCTATCTTAATTTACCGGACAATAAGACGCGTCCTGTTTTTTATATGGGGCCATCTATATGCTCAAGAAGTCTTTTATCTCTTGATGGTTTGTGGAATAGAAAATTTTACGTCTCTGAAATGCTCTTAGCAACACCCCAAAAGACAAGTGATTCATTCTTAAAAGATTTCATTTTCTTTGCTGAAAACGTAAAAAACTATAAGACTTCCAGTGAACTATATTCGTTTAAAAGGTATGGGATCGGGGCAATCTTTCCGAAAAATGGTTTCGTTTTTTTGAATACCGGCACTTTGCCCGCCGGTGAATATCTTTTCTCTTTGAATGATTCAGGGATAAGTCCTGAAGAAATAAATCAGCTGAAAATTTATACGAAAATAAATGGACAGAAGTATTGTGTTTCAGAAAGTGAATGGAAGCAAATTCCGGATACTGTAATGTCGCCATGGAAACTTCCTTCTTTTCTTACTCCTCAACATTTTATAGCCGCCCGTTGTATTTCCGTTGTTAAACCTGATTACTGGGGAATAAGAAAAACATTTACCTATCGTGCACATTTGAAGATACCTGAGAACACAGAAAAAATAATTATCGGCAATGACGGCCCGAATATATCTTTTGTTGGGAAGATCGAAATATCGCGCAATTCCAGTTCTCTGTTTCTGTTGAACCTTGACTCCGACAGTTCTGAGGATATAAATCGCTCTGCATCTCTCCTACGGGACAATAAAGCAAGTCCCCTGCTCTGGATTATTCCGAAAAAAATTAACCGGGCGACAAATACCTTCGGAGTGTTTGCAAATAAATATTTTGTTCTTGACGCTAATTTTGGTGATTTGAAAGCATTTAAATTATATCCGACAAAACTGAGCGGAAGTAATAAATGAATGTAGAATTACTCAGTACAATCCTGGAGGGGCAATATACTTCCTTTATAGAAGGAAGTTCAGACGCTTCAATATATCACAGCCTTGAATGGCGGGACGTCCTGCTTGCTTCGTACGGGTTTTATCATCGCTGTCTTATCGCGCTGGAAAACGGCGCTGTCCGCGGGGCTTTGCCAATCTTTGAGGTAAATTCTCTGTTGCGCGGCCGCCGCGGGATTTCCATGCCGTTCAGCCACATGGTACCTCTTCTCGCAAATGACGTGAAGACAATGGATGCCCTCCTCGCGGCGGCGCGGGATATGGTGTCCGAAAAGAAAATGTCATACATTGAGCTGCGTCACGGCGTCCCTCTGGATAAACCCTTCTGTCAGGATATCTGCAACTACAATATAAGCCGTCTTGATCTGAAAAAGAAAAGTCTCGACCATGTTTGGAAAAGCTTCAGGACCGCTATAAGGAATCAGACGAGAAAAGCAGAGAAGAACGGCATTGAGACAAAAGTCGCCGAAAGTTCCGACGAATATCGCGTCTTTTATGAACTTGAAGCGGAAACGCGTAAATTCCAGGGAATGCCCATCTATCCGCTGTCCCTCTTTCTGAACATATATGAAAAACTGCACAAGGCCGGAAAGTCAAGACTTGAACTCGCCTATTATAACGGAAAACCAATTGCCGGGGCCATGGCGTTCTTTTCAAACGGGAAGGCAATTTATGCTTACGGAAGTTCAAGAAAAGACCGCGAATACATGAGTTTATGTCCCAATAATATTCTGGTATGGGACCTTATTAAATATTCTTATAATACGGGGTGCGAAATATTTGATTTCGGATCGACATTCATTCAGAACGAAGGATTGCTGCATTTCAAAAAACAGTGGGGAACTGAAACTGTTCCACTTTACTATTCTATTCTTTCAGAGAGCCAGTCCCCGCCTCTGCTTGACAGAAACGGATTCAAAGTAGAACTTGTCAGAAAATTCCTGAAACACTGTCCCATGCCGCTTTTTAAAGCTCTCGGCCCCTTCTTAATCAAGGAGAGCTGTTGATGCGGTTTAAAACTGTATTTATAGGGAATTCCACATCAGTATATAGCGTAGCTTTTCTTAAAGAGCTCAACCGTCTCGGGTTTGATGTCCGTCTCGCCGCAAGTTCCAGAAAAAATATTTTCAACAGACGGAAAGGTATCCTGTCGAAAATATGGGCCGTTGTCAGCAACTTTACAGCAGGAGAAATAGCAACCGCAATATGTTCAAAGCTTGCCGCTGCTTCTCGCATAAAGGAAAGTTCATGGGCCGTCAAATGGCGCGAAAAATATTTCCTTGATACGGTTGCTGCCAGACTTGGATGCGCATGCTGCTGCTGCAACAGCATAAATGATGCAGAACTTTTAGAAAAAATAAGAATTATAGGGCCTGACTTAATCTTGCTCCATTCTTTCTCTGAAATATTGGAAAAGGAACTTATTGATATACCTAAAATCGGCTGTTATAATTTCCATCCCGGCAAGCTACCTGAAAACAGAGGGCCTAACCCTATAGAATGGACTGTCCTGACGAAGCAGAAAAGTATAGTTACTGATTGTCATCAGCTTACCACTAAAATTGATGATGGTGATGTTTTTGTACGTGAAGAACTTTCTCTTTCCGGAGCTCGTTCATGGAGTGACGTTACCCGGCAGGCAAGAGCGTCAACTATAAAATGCCTCAATTCTTTTCATGACGCGTTGCTTTGTGGTAAACTGCGTCCGCTCCCCAAAGACAAAATACTCAAACGCTATAACCCGCGTCCGGGTGTTTTTCTGAAATACAAGGCACATATACTTGCCCGTTTTATTTATCGGAGGACTGAATGAGAGATTTTACTCTTCAGATGTATTCAGAATATCTTGATGCTCTGAAAAAGTCATATCCGGTCATTTTGAGATTTGACGAATTCATGTCTCATGTTTCGGATATTCCCGGGCGTTTCTGCCTGATTCGTCACGATATCGACCGCAATCCCGGCAATGCCTTGCGCATGGCCCTCCTTGAAAAGGAGCTAGGCGTGAAAGCAACGTACTATTTCAGGGCCAGACCTCATGTTTTAAAGCCTGATCTGATACGGCAGATTGCCGCTTCCGGGCATGAGATAGGCTTTCACTATGAATCCCTGTCCGATGCCGGAGGCGATTATGAGAAAGCTCTGGAACTTTTCAAACGTGATCTCTCAAAATTAAGGGAGATAGTTGATGTCAGGACAATAGCCATGCACGGGCGTCCCCTCAGTCCTTTTGATAACAGGGACCTGTGGAAATCATCCGGAAACAAGGAACTTCTCAGGAGCATGGGGATACTGGGCGAAGTTTATCTGGACATTGATTACCGTAAAATAGCTTATGTCTGCGATACCGGCAGAAACTGGCTTTCTGACTGCTCCAACCTGAGAGATACAGTAGTTTCGGAAATAAAAGCCGACTTTCACTCTTCGGATGAACTTATGGAAGCTCTCCGATCCGCTAAATTTCCAAAACTGGTTTTTCAGGTACATCCAGAGCGCTGGTCTGAAACCATTTTACAGTGGACATGGCAATTATGTTTCGACACGGGCATAAACGCCGTGAAATTTTTTTACCATAAGATAAACAGATAAAAAGGTTTTTTTATGAGATACTGTTTTGACCTGCTTCATCCCGCGCATTTTCATTTATTCAAAAACTTTATAGAGCATCTCAAATCTTCAAGGCATGAGGTTTATATATTCGTAAGGCCGAAGGATGTACTGCTCGAACTGCTGAAGGAAAAAGGCTGGGATTTTACGGTATCCCCGGCTTCAGCGTCCGATAATAAGTTCCTGGGCTTCTTCAAACATTTTCTGGGCTACTGCAAATTTGTTAAAAATAAAAAAGTGGATTTCCATATAGGTTCTTCCGTTGTCATCGGCGCGGCCTCCAGGCTTCTGGGCGGAAAGTCAACAGTCTGGGGAGAAGACGATACGTCCATCATGCCCTTGTGGACATTGGCCAATCTTCCTACCCATACTTTTCTAAGGCCATCCTGTCTTTCCTTTGAAAAGGACAGGCGCGATGTTTACCATAATTCCTACCATGAACTGGCCTATCTGCATCCCGGCAACTTCATTCCCGACAGAAACGTCATTGAAAAATACGGCTTGCGCGAAAAAAAATATGTCGTGGCCCGCTTTTCAGCGCTGAAGGCGTTTCATGACAAAAACGCCCGGGGAATTTCTCCTGAACTGTGGTCTAAGATAGAGGGCCTTATCGCCGGATACCAGATCGTCAAATCCATGGAACTCGCCAAATCTCATCAGATCGCGCCGTGGGACATGCACCATGTTCTGGCCTTCGCCAAAATGATAATTTCCGATTCGCAGACAATGACAATTGAAGGCGCCGTGCTCGGCATCCCTTCAGTAAGAGTAAATACCTTTATCGGAAAATCAACGCTCATCGAAGAGCTGGAGCAGAAATATAAACTCGCAATCGGGATATTGCCCGACCATGAAAAATTGATATTGAAGACAATTGAAGATATAGTTATAAATCCCGATACAGAGAAAACATGGGAGGAAAGACGCGCTCTGCTTCTTGCCGACAAAGTAGATCTGAATCGCTGGATGATTGAATATTACGCTAAATGAACGGTAACTTGATATGCTGATCATCGTTGACTATGGAATGGGAAATCTCAGGTCAATTCTATATAAGCTTCAAAAGTTCAATATTGAATCGGCAATATCCCAGTCTCCCGGCGATATTGAAAAAGCCGATAAGCTCATCCTGCCCGGAGTGGGGCATTTCGCGAAGGCTATGGAAAATCTGGACAGGCGCGGCCTTATACCGGTTTTGAATAAAAAAGTATTGGAAGATAAAACCCCGGTAATGGGCATATGTCTCGGCGTACAGCTATTTA
>Ga0209417_1002452_pt1 | contig 28366 bp, 23 predicted proteins | sample RifGroF2_FD_184002 | JGI IMG/M metagenome (GOLD analysis project Ga0209417, IMG submission 184002) | Groundwater microbial communities from Rifle, Colorado, USA - Groundwater F2 (SPAdes) (version 2) | ecosystem: Environmental > Aquatic > Deep subsurface > Groundwater | place: Rifle, Colorado... | reverse complement strand
CATCAATTAATTCCCGAACAATAATTAGTATAAATTTATTTGTAAATTCGATGTGTAATAATAGGTAACTGTAGTTTTTCGCAATATGTATTTCATCACTCTTGTGAACTCAGTCACAATTGATAAAGGTTGAAAAAGAGAAAAGGCTTTTTGCACGGAAAAATAAATATAGAGTAACTTATTAGAGATTGGACGAATTACACGCAGCGCATAATTTTTATAATTATTATTTGCATTTATAGTTCATCAGACATAATTTGCAGTCAGTTATTCTTCGTTTTCGAAGAATAGTTCTCTTGAAATGGAAAAAATATTCTCACTATAAAGCGAGTATAGTATGAAAATAAATAGTTTTACTTCTAAAAGAACATTGATTTTCTTTTTCTTCTTCTGGATTTCTTTTCCCGTTTTCCTGTTTCCACAGACTTTTGTTGTTCAACCTCCACAAGGGTACATCACAGGAAATACAACTCCAAAAGTCAAAATATTTTTTAAACCTTCCGACAGTGTTATAGTTGCATGGAACAAATCTTTTCCTGCGTCCAAAGTAAAATTTAAAATTGGCAGTACTACCGGGAATTATAATCTAACTTCATTAAGTGCCGCGGGAAAAAGATTAGGATTCATTCCTAAAAGTAATCCGCCAAATTTATCAGTAGGAAGATACCGCGCACTAATAACAAATTCAGCAAAAAATACTTTAAGTGAAATTAAAACAGATTATTCGGCAAATCCTACCACAATAGACTTTTCAAACGAAATTGAATTTATCATAGAATCACCAAACGCTTCTTATGCTGAAGCGCCAAGAGGAAAGATTAAAAACTCAACTCCAACGTTCCAATGGAATTCAATTCCAGGCGTACGCGCTTATTGGCTGATTGTTTCCAGTACTCCTTTCTCAGTTGTTACCAAACCGAATGGTGACGTATCCGTTGAAGGAGCAAATGTTCTTTGGAATTATTTAACTACCGGAACTTCTGTTCAATATGGCAGTATTGATCCGAATTCTCCCTTTACAATACAAGCTCCTCCCTTGATTCCTGGAAATGAATATCACTACACAATTTTAAATGTGTATGACGAATATGACATTACCTATTCGAGCGGAGTATTTGGCGGAGTGGTATCTTTTACTTATGAGGCAACAGCGTCAATACAACCGCCAACGCTGGTTGCACCGGTTGATAATGCAACATTCTATGCTGATAAAAATATTAATCTGCAATGGAACTCTGTCCCGAATGCAAATGGTTACACGGTTTTTCTCTTCCAAAGAGTTTCGTCATTCGCCGGGAATGAACAGCAGATAGATATTCCAATATGGTATTCTTCTACTACGAACACTTCTATTCAACTCCCGGCAAGAACAATGTTAACAAAGGGAAAATATATTTGGTTTGTTGTTCCGCGAGATAATTCCGGTTCCGGCAATAAGAGTGCGATTAATATTTTTAACTACATCATTGATTTAGGGAAATTTAGAGTACAAGCTAAATCTTCTGTTGACTCATCAAATATCATCGGGTTTAAAGTTTACGCAAATTCATTAAGTGGTGGCGTTACGCCGCCAAATCCGTTTATTGTTACAAACTCAATTAGCTATTCAGATAGTTTAGTTTTAGGAACATACGAATTTAGAGGAGAAAAATCCGGTTTTTATGATTCAACTTACATAGCCACTATCAATAAAACTTCTACCAGTGATTTTACTATTTTCATGAGACCTTATCCCGCAAAACTTTCCGGGAGAGTTGTTGATGATAAAGGAGTACTTTTAAACAGTGCGCTCGTAAGATTACGAAATCTGCTTAATGGTGATGTACAAACCGTAACCACAATTGTTGATGGTTCATTCAACGTTTCACTCCCAAAAGGAACTTATTCCTTACAAGCAAGTAAAGCTGGTTATCTTGCATCATCTCCGACAACAATTACTTTGGATGTTGATCAAATGATTTTACCATCTTCCATCGTAATTAAAACTGATAATGCCTCAATCACCGGAAAAATTATAAATGACGAATCAAACCCGGTTCAGTTAGTAAATATTTCAGCAAAACAAGGAAACGTGACGCAGCAAACTTCCTCGGATAATGCGGGAAATTACTTTTTAAATCTCTCATCAGGAGAATGGACTTTAGAAGTTAAAAAAGACGGATTTATTAGTCCTTCACCCAAAATTTATAGTCTGAACACCGGCGATAATTTACAGAACCAAAATTTTACGCTTATACCAAGAGCCAATCAAGTTGTGGGAAATGTTTATAAAGTAACTAAAACTACGACCGGTGAAACCGGAACCTCTCCATTCGCAAATGTAGTGGTTACTGCAACCCCGACAAGTGGTTCAACGATAACGGCAGTGACGAATTCCGCTGGGCAATATACTTTTAGTTTGAAAACGGGTTCATGGATTATAACAACAGCAAGTAACGGTTACACTTCAACTAATAATGTTCAACTTAATTTGGGTGTCGCAGAAACCATCTCGGGAATAAATTTAAATCTTATTCCAAATCCTTCCACAATTTCCGGTACGGCTACTGACTTAAACGGCAGCGGATTAGCAAATGTAACAATTTTGAGTTCAAGTGGAACATCTACTGTCTCACTTTCAAATGGAACATATCAGTTAAGTGTTCCTGCTTCCACAATAACAATAACAGCACAAAAGACGAGTTATTCGAGTTCAAATTCAATTACCCTATCTTTATCGCCAGGACAAAATTTATCCGGTATCGATTTTCAATTAGCTGAAAATGCTGGAGTTATTTCCGGCAAAGTTACTTCGCTTCAAGAACCAATCCCCAATGCTTTAGTTAAAGCAGTCATGGGAAATCAGACATTAACTGCAACCACCGATGAGTTCGGAAAATATATTTTTAATATTCAGCCTGGAACATGGAGTATCGCCGTTTCAAAAAATGGATTCCTCACATCGGATACAAAAAACATTTCAGTCGGTTCCGGGCAGCAAAGTATCAACAATGATTTTAATCTTACTAAAAATGAAGCCAGAATTGAAGGTGAAATTAGAACCACTAATTCTCCTCTTCAAGACGCACAAATTATTATTTCAGAAGTGAATGATCCGACGAAAAAGATAAATACGGTTTCGAATAACAATGGATTCTATTCTGCGTCAGTCGAAGCCGGTAAAGCATATAAAATAAGCGTTAAATTAGTTGGATACGGCTCTAAAGATCAGCAAACCGAAGTATTAAATGCTTCTGTTACGTCAACAAATAATTTTACTCTTTCACCAAATCCTTCTTCTGTTAGCGGGAATGTATTGAGTAACTTGCAAACTCCATTAGCTGAAGCTGAAATAATTATTTATAATTCAACAACAGGCGCGCCTATTGATACAATCGTTTCCGATAATAATGGAAACTATTACATCGGTTTACCGCCGGGGAATGACAAACTTGTTGCCGGGTTAAAAGGTTTTTTAAGTGACAGTATAAACGTTTCTTTATCCCTCGGGCAAAATCTTACAGATGTAAATTTCACATTGGATGAAAATTATGCTTTAATTAGAGGAGTAGTTAAAGATAATGCAAATGCTTTACTCGCCGATGCCACAGTGAATCTTACGGGAACTAACAGTGGTGCGACGGTTTTATCCAATCAAGATGGAAGTTTTATCCTCCCAAGATTGATTGGTGGAAGTTACAATCTTAAATTCTCAAAAAAGAATTACGGAGACTCACTGCTAACTTCTTTTTCAATTTCAGATGGAGAAACAAAAAGTATCAATGTTACTCTGTCACCTCTCGCCGGGAAAATTATTGGGAGTGTTAAAAACAATTTGGGTCAAGCGATTGCGCAGGCGACAGTTTATGCTGTAAATGCAAACGGTCAATCGTTCATAACAACATCAAACAGTGATGGATCATTTGAGTTTCCTGCTGTAGCTTTAGGGCAATACACGGTACGTGCAGATAAAACTCAATACACAAGTCCAACTACCAAGGAAGTAAGTATTACTTCTCTTAATTCAACCGGAACCGTAAATTTTACCGAATTGATATTTAATAACGGAAGTCTTTCTGGTAAAATTCTGGATGATATGAGCGGTTTACCAATTTCGAATGTTAGTTTAGGTTTAGAAGGTAATTTGGGAAGCGGAAGCGCGATTACAAATACTTCAGGAGAATATGCAATTAGCGCATTAGCGCCCGGGACTTACATAATCAAATCAAATAAACCGGGATATACTTTAAGGGATACGACGATCAATATTTCCGGTGCCGCAAGTCTAAATCTGTTTATGATAAAAAATAAAAGTAAGATTGTTGGGAGCGTGAAAAATCAGAAGGGAGAAGTTCTTTCTTTTCAAGCCCCGGTAGTTGCAATTTCGAATAATGGAAACGTTTATTCCACAATAACAAATTCTTCCGGTGTATATAGTTTTAATGAAGTTGAGAGTAACGCGAGTTTCACTATCTATACTGATATTTTCAAACAAGGATTTATTAATGACTCAACGTCGATAACAATCCCTTTAAATGCAACTCAAGTTGATGCAGGCATTATTACAGTTATTAGGAACTCTTCAGTTATAAAAGGCAACAGCGGAATTGGAAGTGCAAACATACAATTAAGCAGCGTTGCTAAATCCTACTCTGTACTTGCTTCACCCGACGGCAGTTTTGAAATAGGTTATTTACCCGAAGCCTCATATACAATAAAACCTGAAAGAACGGGATATACTTTTGCTCCACCAACTCAAAATGTTGCGTTGGGTTTTAAAGATACGTTACAAATAACTTTTACCGCTTCAGCTAATGTTGGAAACATTAAAGTTGCTGCAAAAGACCCTTCTTCCGTTGTTCTTGAACAGGTAAATATTTCCGTTGTTAGCAGTGACACTACCGTTATCGAAAGTGGAGTAACTTCATCAACCGGAGAATTTACCTTTACCGGATTACCAGCGGGTAAAACTTATTTGATCAGAGCAAGTAAAACTGATTTCACAGCCTCACCTGTGGAAATCTCTGAAGCATTAACCCTTAACGAAAATGCAGTTGTTAATTTTACGTTAACAAAAAATACTTCAAAAGTTACCGGAAAAACATTACAGTTAATTTCCTCCGTTACCTCTGCACTCGGTTCAGTAAATGTAAAATTAATTTATCCGGCAACGGGACAATCATTTTCAACGACATCAGATGCAAGTGGAAACTACACTTTCAATAATGTTTCTGCCGGTTCAGCGAAAGTTATGGGAATTAAAGCCGGATATATTTCCGATACACTCTCTTTTACACTGGTGTCAGGACAAACGAAAACGAACCAGGATATAAAATTAACTCCATCAACGGCGACAATGAATGGAAAGGTACTTTTCTCCGGATCAGGTTTGGCAAATGTTTCGGTTAAAGCTACATCAAATAATACTTTTGAGGTTGTTACCGACCAAAACGGAAATTTCTCGTTTAAGAATTTGCCAATTAAAATCGGTGCAACCGATACCACTTTTTATGAAGTAAAAATTGTTCAATCCGGTTTACCGGCTTTAAGCAAGATTGCACTAATTCCTTCGAATCAATTAGGCAAGATCGTAACGCTTCCCACCTTCGTTATTCCTAGCGGAAAAATTACTTTGCGGGCGACTGATGGCGTTAGTCCACTCTCCGGTGTACAGATTGATTTCACTAAACCTGACGGACAAACAATTACTACAATCACAACTCTTTCCGGATTGTACGAAAGTGAAAACAAATTGTCGAAAGGAACTTATCGTGTTAGTGTTTCAAAAGATAATTATTTAACGCAAGATGAAAAATCGCTTCGTGTTGAATTAGTCTCCGACACATTAAAAATATCGAAAGATGTTGCATTACCGTTTACTCATATTCCTCTAACCTCAATTCATTCTGATAAAGAATCATTGGTTAAAGTTAAGTACAAAAAGACAAACACAAACGTTGTTGGAAAGTTGTATTACAAATTAGCTTCAGCAGATGTTTTTACAACTTCGACATTAACTAAAACCGATAGTTCTTACGAAAAGAAAATTCCCGCACTTTACACGTTGGAAGAAATTCAATATTATGTTGAGTTGACGGATACAACACTAAAAACAATTTATACTTCCGAAAGAGTTTCAATCAAACCTTCTGCAAGTGGAATTCTTTCTTCCGTCGCTCTTTCCCCAAGCCTTGATAATTCGGTTTTAAGAAAAGGTGATAGCTTCAAACTCGGTCTGGTTATCCGTGACGGATTGAATCAATCTTTAGCTAATAATTTTACCGGAGCCAATCACACAGGAACTATTAAATGGGAAGTTGAAGATCCTGCTTCGTTAGAAATATCGTACCCGAATTCATCAGACAGTTTAAATATTTTATTAACCACACTGAAAGAAGGAACAGCAATATTCAAAGTATCTGTTCATTTAGGTTCTATGGTTTTGGATCAGCAGTTCTCTGTAACTGTCACAGAAGGCGTTTTGAAAGATATAAACGTTTCAAGTCAAGTTGAACGCTTGAGCAATAGATCAACCGGTTTGCAGTTCAGCTTAACAAGCACGGATACTTCATCAAAACAAGTTCTTTTAGGAAACAACTTGGAATGGACATTAGACCCGCCTGAAGCTGGAACAATTACAAGCACCGGATTTTATCAACCGGCAGATACAAATTATATCGGATTTGTAAAAATTTCTGCGACCGATAATGTATCCGGTTTGGAAGGAACAACAGAGCTTTCCGTATATGCAGCGATCAATCCAAACCAAAATTATGTATTAACTGATAAGAAGGGAATGATTTATTCGCTAAAATCCGGAGCTGTTAACTTCCCTATCGAACTCTTTTTAGCTAAACCGCAATTTGGTCCGGCAAAAAAATATTTTACACCGCAGAATTCAAACGAAACATTTATGGTATCTGATAAGCTCTACAACTTCAGATATATTTCCAGCATTGGATTACCCGGAGATACATTGCAAGTAGCCTCTACGCTTGAATTACCGATTGACAAATCTCTTCAATTTACCGAAGGGACTAAAACCATTGGTCTGTATGATCGGTTATCGAAATATTGGAATCTTTACGCATCGTCTGTGGAAAGTAACTCGGTTATTTCAAATTCAGTTTATCGTTTTGGCGAATTTGCTGTGTTGACTTCTAATGAACCGCTTGGACTAAAATATGTAAGCATTTTACCAAATCCATTTTCACCCGAAGTTGCTCCACTTAAGATTGGATATTTCCTAACGACAAATATTCCACCTGCGCTTGTTTCCATTAAAATTTACAACCTCCGTGGTGAATTAGTTAGAACATTGTTAGACAATGAAATTCAATTCCCCGGCAAATACGGAAGCAGAACCAGCTTAAAAGAAATATCGTGGGACGGGAAAGCAGATGATGGAAATACTTCGCGTAACGGAAGATATATTATTCGTATTGTCGCAAAAGATAATTCCGGTGAGAAATCAGAACTGATCCCGGTTGTATTAATTAAATAGATTTAGCAGAGTAAATTAAGTTTATGAAATTACTGAGGATAAAAAAATGAAAAACAAAGTTATCTGTCTTTTCCTCATTTTCGCTTTTGTAAAAACACCTGCGCAGGAACTTTCCAACTTTGCCGGCGCATTTGTTGATATTGGTTTTGGAGCCAGACCCGCTGCGCTTGGAAACGCTTTTGTGGGTCTTGCAAATGATGTGAACTGCATTGTTTGGAATCCCGCCGGAATATCATCAATTAATAAAATGCAAACAGCGTTTACGTATACAAAACTATTGGGACTGGTGGACTATAACTACCTTGCCTTTTCAATGCCCATGAAAAACGATCAAGGAGCCGGCGCCGCTTTAATTGTATCCGGTGATGCCGCACTTCGGGAATATACACTCAACCTTGGTTATTCAAGAAAATTTTTACTCGATAGTTTATTCATTGGTTTTGGATTTAAACTTCGCTACGCTTCCTTCGGGAATAATTCGCTTAACAACAGCGATTATCTTTTATTTGAACCAGATGAGATCTCCGACGGTATTTTAAACCAGGTTAAAGGTTCAGCATTCGGTTTTGGATTTGATTTTGGCGTGCTCTATCACTTAAATGAAAAAATTAAAGTAGGGTTAATGTTCAGAGATATTTACTCTCCCCTCTTCTGGAATTCCAAAGTTGATAATCCTGATAAAAAAGCAAAAGGGAAATATTCCGAACTAATTCCTTTTGAACCAACGATCGGCACCGCTTTTAAAGTAGCTGAACAGATAACCGTAGTAACAGATTACACTTCCGTAGTAAGAAAAGATGTAAGTGATAAATTACGAGCCGGGATGGAAATTTCGATGTTTAAAATTCTTTCTCTGCGAGGCGGCGTACAATACTTTCTAAATAATGAAAAAGATGAAAAATACAGCATCGGATTGGGAATGAATTTTGGCGCCGGAAAAGAAAGAAGAATTCGTCTCGACTACACTTTTATGATGGAAGAGTTAGCCAATTCTCAACGCATCTCAATCGGATTGGAGTTATAGTATGAAAAATATATTTCTACAAACGGTCGCGATTCTTATTTTAACTTGCTCTTTCACCCTCTCGCAATCAAGCGATACTCCCAAAATGCTTTATTGGATCGGTGGAAAAATAAATATCAATGTTAGCGGAGGAGTAAATAGTTCTGTTGGTATTGGAAGCGGAAGCGGTGTTTTCGGCGGAATGATCTCCCCCAATTTAAATTATGGTTCAACTTCACTTTTCTCAAATCCGGCTGAGTTGGCTTATCTGAAAAAAGCGAATATCTTTTTTGAATCAAAATTGGGAGCCGGAATTTCAAATATGTTGTCTCAGTCCGATATGAAAACACAAACTACCGATATGTTGAAAGATACTTCAACTTTCATTTTCACACCGGGAACCTACCGAAAAGATATGGAAATAGGTGAACAAGAAATTGCGCAAGTAGGCGGATTAGCCGCACTAACCGGCGCTATCCCCTTTGAAGATTATTTTGTACTTGGCGGAGGATTTTCTACTCCGGTTGATTTTTCATCCGAACTCCTTATTAACGGCATTTCTACTGATCTCGCTTCTTCCAAAATTGTGGCGGAAAATGAAACGAAGATCGATATCATTCTAAAACCGACGATACTGGCTATAACAAAATTAAAAGTTAACCGGGTTTCCTACGGACTTGCAAGAGAAGTTATGAATAATGAGCAAGGGCAGGTTGCTGTTGGTTTTACCATTAACCGGTACGACATAAGAAATTTTATCAATCTCGATCTTGATTTTCAAGGCATGGTGGTACTGAATAATCTCAATGAGTATTATTTCAACGATGTAAATGACCCGAATATCGATCCGGCAAAAAATGAATCGAACAATTTGTTCTTTAGAGCAAAAGGAAATTATAAAGATACGCGTGTAGGCTTTACCCTTGGAGCAAATTACAATCCGGCGAATAAAAATAATTGGCTTTCCCGTTTCAATTTTTCTTTAGTTTATAATTACAATCCCGATTTCGTTTTAGCTGATAACTCTGCTATGATGGAAAGTTACCAGCCTCGTTTTATGGTTGGCAGATTTAACGGAAAAGATGAAGACAAGTTTGATGTTTCAATTGATTCGATGGATCTGGCAAAACCAAACTTGACCAAACCGACCCAAAATTTCTTTGCCAGTGAGGTGCTGATTAAAATGCCCTCATCTTTAACTGTGGGAGTTGACGCTAAATTTGGTAAACATAACGTTTCTTTGAACATCATAAAATATTTCAACGAAATGTCGTATCAGTTCGATAGATATAAAATTGGGAAAGATATGAATTTAGGAATCCGTAGCGGCGCTGATTTCGTTTTTCCGGATGAGTTAAAAGGATGGGCTTGGGCGCTGCTTCCCATTCGATTTCTTTACCTCGACATTGATGGATTTATCATGCAGCTATTTAGAAAATTTACTTTATATGAAAATCCTCATTATAGATTTTACGGCGGTATGAGTTTTGGGAATTCTATTGTTGATGGTTTTGCAGATGTGGACACAAGAAAATCACTAAAAGATATGATGGATTTACCGATCCCGGCGGAGTTTGGCTTGACGCGGCAGTACACAATATTGAAGAACATCAATGTTGGTGTAATGGTTTTTGGTTTCCCGGATATGTTCTTTAGATTTTCTTTAGGGTATAATATTTAACTTTTATGGTGCGTCTTAGCTGAATGAAAAATCAGTTAAGATGCACCAAATCATTTCTAATTTTTTTCATCCTTTACCGAATAGTTGACCGGATATTTTTTTAGTCTTTCCATAAAATCAATTGATGGAACAACTTGCGGAGCTACAAACGCACCATGTTCGGTAATTTTCTTTTCCACGATTTGCTGGCAAACTAAAGCGGGTGCAATTGCGGTTGCGTAATTTTCTTCACAATAGATTTCGATTATTCGTTTCTTTTTCTCACCATTCTTTTTACCGTTAATAGTTATGGATAAGAGAGTGTCTCCGGTCGCATTCTTCTGACCAAGTTTCATTAGAAATTTCAATAGCATCTTCGCACGTTTTTCATTCTTCGCGAATCCATATTTCAATCCGAGGATTAAAGCCAATCCTTGACTTGTACTTTGCGAACCAGACCAGAATGAAAGTTCTTTTAATCCCGTCAGTTCCGGGATGACAAGGATATCCCGCGTTAACGAAACACCTAAATAGACTTTTTGTTCAAATGGTTTACCAACATACTCCTTTGAGCTTACAACTTTCGGTGTAATCCATTCAGTTTTATCCCAGACCAATGGTTTTACCTCGAACATATATTTCAATTCTTGCAAAGATGAAACTGAGATGCCTTTAAATCCCGCACCAAGGACAAACACAATTCTTCCCGAGTCCATTTCGTCAAAATCGTTTTTTGCGCTCATCAAGGCGATACCCGGTAAACCGGGATTGGCTCCTAAAGCAGTAATTAGGGTTGCATTATTTTGTTTCGCTAAGTCATTCAGCGTAAGAACTCTTTCAGCATATTCGTAACTACCCGCAACATCGAGATAGTTAATTCCATTCTTCGCGCATAACTCGGCTAACAATAATGGAGCATTTGTAAAAGGTCCGCTGAAACAATTGATAACTACTTTTACGTTTGCAAAAGCAGCGAGGATTGAATCTTCTTTGTTGATATCAACTGTCCGCCATTCAGCATTTAACTTACCGGCTAATTCCTTTGCTTTGGCTTCATTCCTTCCGGCGATAACCGGCATTATAAGTTCACATTTAGATAATATTTCCGATACTACAGTTCCAACAGTTCCATACCCTCCAACGATGAGCACTCTTTCCTTTTCCATTTTTACCTCTTAATAAAGTATGAAATTTAATTACTTTACTTTTTGAATAAACCAATTAAACACACCAACGCAGATAACCACTCCTTCAACTAATGATTAATATCGATATGTTTTTTATTTTTTAAAGAAAGAGTAGACATCAAATATTACTCCAATATTCATTGCCGCAAAAATCCATCCACTGTATACATCTGATTCCCTAGGAGAAGGTGCAAAACTTATTTCCGGCGTGATCAAAAAAGAAATTCCGGTGCCGAAAATCGTAATTCTTGTTTCACTACCAATCGACAGATAACTTTCCGACATTCGTAATTTTTTGCGTTCTGTATCATACATTCCCGTAACTGAAACATAAGGAGAAAAATACGAATTGAATTTTTTCCCGAATGTTAATCCGGCATAATAGAAGGGTTTCCTTTCTAATACCGTACTTGTACCCAATGTTAAGCCATAATTTACATGACTACTGTCGGCACTCGTGTGTATGAACAAATCATAATTATTCGATTCACCTGCAATTGTAAATCGTGTCTCAACATTATCAGTCACACCATACCTCACCGAACCAGCGAGTGGGGCAATATAATTCACATTTAATTCACCTTCATTTAATCCTTCTGCGGAACGTAAAGCAAAACAGCCGCTAAAGACCAAAACAGATAAAGAAACAAAGACCATTACTAAATACTTTTTCATTATTATCTTCCTATATAAGAGTATATCTCTTCTTAACCATTAGTGATTTTTCGTTACGCAAGTGTTAATTTCGCTCCGGCGTGAATACTTTGCAAGTGATTCTGAACTTCCGGTTCATTCGGCAATTCTATTACCCCATTACTGTTTTTTTTCAACCCTACTTTATTTACAAAAGGAATTTTTAATACATCCACAACACCGCTCCATTTTTTGGTCAGATAAAAATATTAAAACTAACTAACATTATAATTCCGCAGATACTCATCTACTTTTGCTATCATTTTTTCTTTTAATCCATCTTCAAAGAAACTTGCGCGAAATGAATTCTTTGTAAGTTCGGCTAATTCTTCTTTTGAAAGATTCAACGCTTCCGCAATTGCCAAATAATTTTCATTGATATATCCGCCAAAGTATGCGGGATCGTCGGAATTAATTGTTACTAAAAGATTTTTCTCTATCATCTTTCTTAATGGATGATTTTTCAGATCGTCAACAACTTTCAATTTCAAATTTGATAATGGACAAACCGTAAGCGGCATTTTTGATTTTGCAAGTTCATCGATCAAAGCTTCGTCATTCAGTGAATTGTTCCCGTGATCTATTCTCGACACTTTCAAATGTTCCAACGCCTCCCAAACATAATCTGCTGGTCCTTCTTCACCCGCATGCGCAACAGTTAGAAAACCTTCCTGATGTGCCATGTTAAAGACATTCTTGAATTTCGATGGCGGATTCCCAACTTCGGCAGAATCTAATCCTACGGCAATAATTTTATCTTTGTGGGACAAAGTATCCTGGAGAGTTTTGATTGCTGATTCTTCATCCATATCTCTTAGGAAACACAAAATTAATTTGGATGAAATGCCAAGTTTGATTTCTGCATCCTTCATCGCGTTGTAAATTCCATTGATAACCGTTTCAAACTGAACGCCCCTACTTGTATGCGTCTGCGGATCGAAAAACATTTCGCAATGAAGAACATTCTGTTCGTGAGCTTTCTCCAGATATTCCCATGTCATCTCATAAAAATCTATTTCATGAATAAGAACTTCAGCGCCTTGATAATAGAGATTCAGAAAGTCTTGCAAATTTCCAAAATCATAAGCTTTTTTTAACTCTTCAACTGAGTTGTACTTAATTTTTATGTTATTCCTTTTAGCAATTTTGAACATCAACTCGGGATTGAGTGTCCCTTCAATATGAAGATGTAGTTCTGCTTTGGGTAGTCCGTTTATGAAATTTAGCATTTATGATTCTTTCAGTTGATTACTAACCATCTTACACTAACGAAAATAAACTGGTTCAGGAACATTCTTAATAATCAATGGAGTTTGATTTTTATTATTAATAATGAAAACAATTGGTATGGACAAAGTAAAATTGATTTTTTTTCCACCTTGCATTGCTGGATTCCATAAGTGATGTTTCATAGCCTTGTCAATAGATGAAACTAAAGGTGAATTTGGATCAACTCGTTTTTTATCAAAAGTAAGTTCAAAAATATTTACTTCCTGTACGATACCTAACGAATCTATTTGCACTTTCGCTAGATATCCTGTTGATATGTTTGCTCTTTGTGCAAGATCATAGTAGTTAATAAAAGTTGAAAGTGAGTCCCATCCGATAAGCGGACTTGGGAGTATAATCTTTTCTTTTGGATAATGTTGTGAATACGAGTTTGCCAAGAGGACAAATAATAAAAGAAATAATGTCTTTTTCATCGAACTATCCTTCTCACTTTCAAATCAAGTTAGTGCACAATTTCTAAAACTTTCCAACACTTTTTACTTTTTGAAATAAATTATCGCAAAACAAGTAACGTAATGGTTTGAGTGGCTCATAGTGATTTTTAAATCTTTATCTTCGCCCAAGTAATCTGCCAATTTGCCGGAAAGTTTTACACTCGGCGCGCCGGAAAGCTCATTAAATATTTCAACATTTTTCCAGTTGAAATCATTGTTCCAGCCGGTTGCAAGCGCTTTTGATACGGCTTCCTTTGCGGCAAAACGCGCGGCAAGATGCTGGTATTTATTGGCTTTGCTTAAACTGTATTCAAGTTCGGTTGGAGTAAATATTTTATTAAGAAAGTGATCGCCGAATTTATCAACGCTTTCTTTTATCCGGTCAATTTCAATTATGTCGATCCCTATTCCAACAACCATTAATATCCCTCCGCCAATCCGTTCCCACGATGATCGCTTACACCAATATATTCTCCGGAGTGAGGATCAAATACAATAGCTTCAACTAAACCCAAATTTCTTTCCTTACCAAATTTATAATTCTTCTCAAGTAACTTTTGTTTAACATCTTTTGCAATCCCAAACGGTTCGTTATAAATTTCATCCGGCAGCCACTGGTGATGAATTCTTGGCGAATTTACTGCCTGTTCAAGATTCATGTCAAATTCTAATCTGTTCAGAATTACTTGTAAAACCACTGTGATAATTGTTGAGCCGCCCGGTGAACCAACAATGAGTACCGGCTTTCCATCTTTTAGTACAATCGTGGGAGTCATGGAGCTTAGCATTCGCTTTCCCGGTTGGATTTCATTCGCCACGCTTCCAATCAATCCAAATTGATTCGGTACACCAGGCTTTCCGCTGAAGTCATCCATCTCGTTATTAAGAAGAAATCCCGCCCCTTCTACAACCAATTTAGAACCGTATGCGGAATTAATCGTGGTGGTAACACTAACTGCGCAACCATTTTTATCCATAACCGAATAATGAGTTGTTTCTTCACTTTCTTTATATTGTTTCGGATCGCCGGGTTTAATTTCTGAAGAAGGAATTGCTACATCGGTTATTCTTTCGGCTAATTTCTTCGCATAACTTTTCGATGTCAGCCATTTCGACGGTACATCGTAAAAAGCTGGATCGCCAAGGTGCATTGAACGGTCTGCATAAGCAAATTTCATTAATGAAACTAAAGCGTGAATATATTTGCTGCTATTCCATTCATCTTTTTGAAATGAAAAGTTCTCCAAGATATTTAGCATTTGAACTAAGGTAATTCCACCCGAAGAAGACGGAGGCATTGAAACAATTTCGTATCCTTTGTACTTCCCTTTTACAACTTCGCGCTCAACCGGTTTGTAATTTTCAAGATCATCTGCAGAAAAATTTCCACCAAGCGCTTTCATTTGTTGCAGCATCAGTTCGGCAACTTTTCCTTTGTAAAAACCGTCTCTTCCCGATTTTTTAATTTCAGTCAATGTTGTTGCGAGATCGGGTTGTTTAAATATTTCTCCTTCTTGGTAGGCAACTCCATTTTTAGAAAATACTTTAAGTGAAGAAGGATATTTTTTAAATTCATTTAAAGTCCATTCAAGAGATTTTGCATTTGCGGCAGAGAGTGGAAAACCATCCTCGGCAAGATTAATCGCCGGTTGTATTACTTCTTCCAACTTCATCGTTCCGTATTTCTCCAAAGCGTAAATCAGACCTGCAACACTTCCCGGAATTCCAGCAGAAGTAATTCCATTTTGACTTAAATCAGCATTGAAATCTCCATTCTTATCCAAATACATATCACGCGATGCGAGTTTTGCGGCTGTCTCTCTAAAATCAATTGCAGTATTTTTTCCATCAGGAAAATGAATTACCATAAATCCGCCGCCGCCAATATTGCCCGCAACGGGATAAGTTACGGCTAATGCAAATCCGGTTGCAACTGCTGCATCAACTGCGTTTCCTCCTTTTTTTAATATTTGGAGTCCGACTTTTGTAGCTATCGGTTCAGCAGAAACGACCATTCCCCTTTTCCCGTGAGTCGTGTTTGCGTTAAGCGAAAAAGTAAAAATTACAAGAAAAACCGGGAGAAGGATTCGCTTAGAACAAATCAACATTTACTCCTTCAGTCTTTAACTGTTCGGTAAGTATCTTAACCAACTCTTTTACCGTCTGTAATGTTTCTTTTAGGTCAGTGACTAATTTATCATCGTAAAGCAGTTTGCCCGCCGCATTTTTTTGGTCCTTAGTCTCCACCACAATTTCATCAAGTTTGGTGATGAACGAATCAGTTTTTTTTACAAGCGCGGAAACATCAACAATGGTAGTGTGCAAAGATTCTTTATTCGTTGCGAAAAAATCTTTTGCCTCTGTAGTTAGCTGAACGCTGTTTGAGGTTAAAAGTTTTATCTGATTTCTATTTTCAGCAATTACCTCTTTTAATTGAGTTGAGATTTCAACTAGATTTGAAGCGGCTGTTTTCACATCGCTTTGAAGGTTTTTATCGCCGAGATATTCATTTAAGGAAGTCAGGCTTTGGTTCACCTGCTTAAACATCATTGGCAATTCGTTCTCTAATTTTCCTATCATAACCATCACGGAAGGAACATCAGCTGAAAACGATCCGTTTTGTACTTGTTTAAGATTTATTTTTTCATCGTTATTGCCGGGAAGAATTTCCACTTTTTTTCCTCCCATTAGATCAAGCATCATCACGGAAAAAACTGCGTTACTCCGCAGATCTGTGTCAGGGTCTAACGAAACTTTTACTAATACGAAATCATTTTTCATCATAATATCTTCGACGAAACCTTTTCGCACACCATTAACGGTAACGTTATCACCGACTTCAAGCCCGGCAACATTTTGGAACTTCACCGTAACTTTTGTTCTGTTTGAATTAAGAGAAAAGTTCTTCGCCCAGCCGAGGATCCATATGAAGAGGAGGAGAGAAACAATTACGGTCAATCCAACTCTTATGTCAGTTTTTCTTTGATCTTTCATTTTTTAACTTCGCTTCTATCATTGCATTTATGTTTTCTAAATCTTTAGTAGTTACAATACTGTCCTCAAGGAAAAAATCGATGCTATCGATAACATCCCCTATCTCCTCCAGGTGAATAGTATTGAATTTTTTAATATTATTAGTATAATAATTGATTTGTGAAAAAAGGGAATCTTTTTCCGGAGTTTCTTTTACGTAGTGAAATTTTTCTTTAAGGTCTTTGGTTACATACTTAACGGAGAAATTCTTAATGGGATTAACGACATAATCGTCTAACTTATTTGTTGCGATATAAAAAACAACCGCAAAAAATATTGTGGATCCGATAAGCGCTTTAATTAAGCAGCCTGTCTTCATAAGTCAGCCTCAAGTTCTGACGAAAGAGCCGTAATAAAAAAACAAAGCAGTAGTAAAACTGCTTTGTGTGTTAATAAAAGTTCCAATTAGTAAAACGCCTAAGTTAATGGAGTTTTAGAATGGAAGGTCTTCTGCATCCGCATCAGGCATGATGCTCTCTCCTTCTAAACTGCTCGAAGAAGAAGATGAAGAGGAAGTATCATTTCCACGTCTATCCAACGGAATAATTCTATCTGAAACAATTTTAGTGGAATATTTTTTATTCCCTTCTTTATCGGTGTAATTATCCGTTTGAATTCTCCCTTCCACATAAACTTTCGCACCCTTTTTAAGTACTTCTTTAAAGTAGTCTGAAAGATTGAACGAAACGATATTGTGCCAGGTTGTCTCATTCACCCAATTGCCGTCTTTTCCTTTATAACTGTTTTCTGTAGCGATAGAAAAGTTGGTGACCGAGACGTTCGAAGGAGAAACTCTTGTTTCAGAATCTCTGCCAAGCTGACCGATTAACATTACTTTATTTAATGAAAACGCCATAAAACCTCCGAAAAATAATTAATAAAATAATAAATAAATCTAGAGCACTAATTAAGGAATAACTACAATAAAAGCATCCTTAAAATCTTTTGATTTCCAAAGTTCATTTCTAACTTGATCCGCTTCATCTTTAGTTGCAAATGGTCTTAACTGTACAACATAAAGCTTAAACTCATCAGAGTAAGAGACAATAATTTCTTTGGATAATTTCTTCATTGCAAAAGCTGCGCGCTCATCTGCGCGTGTTTTTGTTGTGAATGCGCCTAATTGAACAATGTATTTTTTTACTGATTCAATGACCGGTGTATCATTCTTAACTTCCGCGGGGATGGTTGTATCCCCAACAGCGTCATCAAAAACGTATTCTTCCTTTTGGATTTCATTTTCATTTTCACTCTTATCTTTTGTCTGCTCTTCTGAGGACGAACAGCCAATAATAAGAACAATTGAGAACGAAATTAACAAAAGAAATAATTTGCGCATACCTTATCCTTTAAAACGAAGGATGGCATTTAGCCATCCTTCTCTTAAACTAATTAAAACAATAGATGATCAAATGTTCCTGCCGGGAATTTTGGAATGCCAAAATGATCAAAACTGATTTTCTTACCAAGAATAATACTTGGAGTTATTGAAGCTACATCAACTTGAGGAATATTTCCGCCCCATTTAGCGTTGATCACTTTAATAAACTCATTAGCAATAATTGCATGAGCATGATTTGAAGGATGAACACCATCTAGAGAGAAAAGTCCACCTGAAATATATCCGGTCGTGAATTTGATTCCACCATAATAAGTGCCTCCTGAAAAATCCTTAGCACGAATTTGGTTGAAGAAAGTATTGATGTTAACAATTTCAAATCCACGGTTTCTTGCAAGACTATCAATTGATGCATTGAAGCTAGCAGTAGCTGTTTTAGCAGTGGTGATTTCATCTGCATCCAAAGTTAAAGCATCCGGGAAAGGATTTTGCGGATGGAAACCAAACGGTTTTGTTGTGTCTAAACCTGCGATTGATGCTAAAACTGCAGCTAAAGGAAGACCTTTCGATTCAGCAATATAACGATACCACGCGCCTGTCGGTTGCCCTAAATATCCAGTCCAACTTCCGGCAACGAGAGTTAAATCAACTTTACCAGTCAATAATCCAATCGAATCTACAACTGCTGTAGGATCAACCGCAGCCGCAGCATGTTTCTGGTAAAATAGACCAAGTAATCCGTTTGCGGTCCAACCAGCACCAAGCGCTAATTTTGGACCAACGGTATTGAAGAATGGAATTGCAGTTACATCAGGAAGATTTGCAACAACAACTTTTGAATTCAACGATTTTAAGCTATCAGCTAAAAATCTATATAACGCATCAAACGTTGCTGCACTTGTAGGCGCTGAAGGAGAGGCGCCTCCACTTGTTGCAAAACCAAGTACATCGTTGTTCCCAATCCATAAAGTGAGTAAAGTTGGATTGAGTGCTTTTGCTTGCTTAAATTGGGAACCAATATTCAACACACTGTTTCTTAGAATAAGATCAAACATAGGATTGGCAGGTCCACCAAATACTTTTGATCCACAATCTTGAGAATTAGTAGCATTTAGAACATCGTATAATAAAGCTCCAGGAACACCTAAGTTATTATATGGTGCTGCATATCCCAAATTAGTTGCAGCGCCTACAGCAGGATTATTTGTAATTGTTGGAGTACTTGTCGCAAAATTAAACGCGGTAAGTTCCATTCTACCACCGGTACCGGGGTCTGAATAGATCGGCATTGCAAATGAAGCACCAACTTGTTTTGCAATAAGATTACCGTATGCATAAACCTGTGCGCTTTCATAAAGTGCACCTGATTGATAACCGGCGGTAATGCTATTCCCAATCGTAACAAAACGATCATAGCTTGCAGTACCTGAGGTTGGACCTGTTAAATCGCTTCTATCTTCGCATCCAGCAAAAATTAGAGCGAAAAGGCTAAGGCTAAAAATGACATTTAATATTTTTTTCATAATTTCTATTCCTCCAATGGTTATAAGTTATATGATAGACTGAGTGAAAACAAATTAGCTGTTGAGTTATAAGTTCCGTTGAAAGGTTCGGAACCATAAGTAACGCGGCTAACCATTGAATTAGTAATTGTTCTTTCAAACATTCTTAAAAATAAGTAGGATACATCAACCGACAAATTATCCATAACTTTGTATCCGGCACCAATTGAAAAACCTAACCTGTCTGCGTCCGGTAAAGTCGCATCAACAAATTGATCTTTTACAGGATTTTTGTCGTACAATAATCCGGCTGAAAAATCAATATCATTACAATATTTATAATTTGCGCCAAATCTGATAGCATAATTATTTTCATAGAGACGTGGTGCAGCGCTTGAAGTATTAGAGGATGTAAAATTAACTTTTAATGTATCATAACTTGACCAACCGACCCATTGAAAATCTGTTGATAAAAGTAACTTATCATTATATTGATATGATGCGCCGATTACCAATTGTTGAGGAGTGGTCAAACTCGCGGTTATATCACCTGAAGGTAATGAAGAAGCCGCCAATGCAGATCCACCTGTAGCTGTAGCTGTTCCGGTAAAATCAAATTTTACTTCACTTCTATAATTAACTCCGATGTTAAGATCGCAATCCATCTTATACATCAACCCGGCGGTAAATCCCATAGCTGATGTTGCATCACCTTTCATGTCAACATTCGCGATTGTTTCGCCAAGGTATGCGGCAGGAATTTTAACATCTTTGTTAATGAGTACGTTACCGAAAGCATATTGTAAACCAACACCAATTGACAAATTGTCGTTAATTTTATAAGCGATTACCGGGTTAAGATTGTAAGTCTCCACAGCAATCTCTATACTAACAAATCTTCCGTCCCAAGCTAACGGCCATTTTGTACCAAGTCCAAACGGATTATTGAAACCCAAACCTGCGTAGAGCTGATCAGTGATCTGGTGGGTTGCGTAGAAATGGATAGGAGTAAATAACTGGCTTTCCATTTTGGTTTCATTCACTTTTGGACTGATACCTCTGAAAGTAGAACTTGGAGCAATTAACGTTGTCCCCATCATCAATTTAAAGCCGCTCATTTGTGTAATTCCTGCATTATTGAAATACAGGATTGAGGGGTCTAATGCAGCAGCAGTAAATGCTCCTCCCATTGCCATCGCCCGCGCGCCATGTTCATTGATTTGGAATCCACTTCCGAATGCCGTTGAGCAGAGAAGCAGAAAAGCGCACAAAGCAGTATTGAGTTTTTGTATCACGTAACCTCCTTATGGTTTAGTGTTTTATATGTAGTTATGAATGTGAACAATTATCTATTCGATCCTAAAAAGTTTGGTCCCTTTTTCAACGGGAGTATTTTCACGTACATAGATTTTTTTTAGTGTTCCGCTATAAGGTGAAGTGACTTCGTTTTCCATCTTCATGGCTTCAAGTATAAGCACAGGTTCACCAATAGCGATCTCATCATTTTCATTTTTCTGAATTTTTAGTAACATTCCCGGCATTGGAGAAACAACATCCTCTTTATGGTGGCTCTTTTCCGAATGTGCTAAAATTGTTTCGGCGTTCTTTTCTAATTTTGTTTGAACCTTACACTCAAAATAATTTCCTTCGGTTAAAATAGCAATTTTATTTTTATCTTTTGCAACTTTTGTTATGTCAAAAGTTTTTTTATTTAGCCGGAGAAAATAATGAAATTCATTCTCGCTTGAGAGGTCATAGCGAAATTCTCTCCCGTCAATAATTACTTTATCGCTATTGATAAATTTAACAACTCTCTCCCTCCCATTTACGGTAACAAAGACTTCATTCATATTGCAGTTCCGTCCATTTATTGTTATCGAAAACCTTTTTTGCTTGTGAATGAATTTGCGGTTGCTGTTTTAAGTAAGCAGAAAAGATTGCCGCGACGTTTTCCAATTCTTCATTAAACAAACCATCTCCGGCTCCAATCTCCGCGGAAAGAAAATCTTCCTCTATAAGATTTATGGAGTATTCTCCGCCAATAAATTTTTTATTATGAAGAATCCGTTTTAAGAAAGCAATGTTTGTTTTTATTCCGGCGATCAGGTAATCATTTAATGCGATGTCCATCCTTTTAATTGCCTCTTCCCGCCGTTTTTCCATAACAGATATTTTGGAAAGTAAAGGATCGTAAAAGCGGGAAACTTCGGAACCCGTTTCTATTCCTCTATCAATACGAATATTCGGACCTGAAGGAAGGCGGTGATAACCAACGGTTCCGGTTATCGGAAGGAAATTATTCTCCGGATCCTCCGCATAAACACGGCATTCTATCGCATATCCGAGAATTCGCAAATCATCTTGTTTAAAACTTAACTTCTCACCGGATGCTATTTTTATTTGCTCTTTAACCAGATCGATCCCGGAGATAAACTCTGTTACCGGATGCTCTACCTGTAAGCGCGTATTCATTTCAAGGAAGAAAAAGTTTTTATGTTTATCCATTAAAAACTCAATCGTTCCGGCATTATAATACGCGCAAGCTCGCGCCGCATTAATAGCTGTCGTTGTAAGTTTCTTACGGGTTTCCACATCAACAAAAGAAGAAGGCGCTTCCTCAATTACTTTTTGATGACGGCGCTGAACGGAACATTCTCTTTCAAATAAATGACAATAATTTCCAAATTTGTCGGCGATTATTTGCACTTCAATATGTTTCGGATTCTCGATTAGCTTTTCGATATAAATTGCATCATCGCCAAAAGCTTTTAACGCTTCTCGTTGCGCAGAAGAAAAAGCTGCTTCCAATTCATCTTCCGCAAACACACGCTTCATTCCTTTACCACCACCACCGGCGCTTGCTTTTAAGAGAATCGGATAACCAATTTCTTTTGCGTTTTTTTTAGCTGAATCTAATGAACTAATTTTTTCTGTTGTGCCCGGTACAATCGGAACGCCATTTCTTTTCATCAAATCCCGTGCGGCAGTTTTACTTCCCATCAATTCAACTGAATGAGACGAAGGACCGATAAAAACAATTCCGCTCGTTTCAACTTTTTTTATGAACGAAGCGTTCTCCGATAGAAATCCATAACCGGGATGAATTGCGTCTGCGTTTATTTCTTTTGCGAGTTCAATTATTTTATTCTGATTTAGATATGATTCCGATGGAAGTGATTCGCCTATGAAATGGGATTCATCTGCTAAACGGGTATGAAGCGCGTATTTATCAACCTCCGAATAAACGGAAGCGGAAATGATTTCCAACTCCTTGCAAGCCCGGATTATCCGGACAGCAATTTCTCCCCGATTTGCGATAAGAATTTTTTTAAACAAATGCGACCTATTTAAGTTCGACTATAGTAATTCCTTCGCCGCCGAATTCAACGGGCGCGAAGTAATAATTTTTTACGCTTTCGTGTTTTTTCAGAATATCTTTTACCATTTTTTTCAAAGCGCCGGTTCCTTTACCGTGGAGAATTTCAACTCGATCATAATTACCGATGTAAGCCGCGTCTAAAAATTTTATAACTTCAAATTCAGCTTGTTCCGGTTTCTCTCCGCGAAGGTCCAATCGATACTTTATTTCTGAAGTATCGGGTGCATAATAACTACTTTCACCGGTTTTCTTCGCTTCTTTTTTTGCATGAACCAAAGAATTTAATTTTACTTGAATCTTTAATGAACCAACTACAAGGGAAGCTTCTTTCTTGTCTTTTGAAAGTTCAACTATCTTTCCTGAAGTTGTAGTATTTTTTATCTGAACGTAATCGCCTATTTCAAAATTAAGAGAATTTTGCGATAAGTCAATATCTTCTTTAACAAAATCTTTTATCGTTTCATCCAGGTTCGCCACAGTTTCGCGGGTAATTTTGATGCTCTCTTTATCAGCTTTATTTTCTTTTATCTCTTTAATGGTTTTTTCAATCGCTTTTTTTGAAGAGAGCAAGAACGATTCCGCTTCGTGTTTCGTTTTTCTTAATATCTCTTTCTTCTCTTTTTCTAATTGAAGATTTTTTTGCTGATACAAATTCGACAGACTCGTTAACCGGCTATTTTCAATACTGATCTGGTTTAGCTGTGTAGTTAATGAATTTGATTTCTCCTCAAGATCTAACAGCATCGTTTCCATTTTCTGCTGATCACTTTCGAGAAATCCTTTCGCGCTATTCAAAAAATCATCTTCAAAACCTATCCGCTTCGCTATTTCAAAAGCGTAACTTGAACCGGGAAATCCTTGTTTGAAACGGTAAGTAGGTTTTATCGCCGCCAGATCAAATTCCATAGAAGCATTTTCAAAACCTTCAGTTTGATGTGCTAAAACTTTAAGACTATTGTGATGAGTTGTAGAAAGAACCATCGAATTCTTTTCTTTAAGAGAAAGAAGAACCGCAGACGCGAATGCGCCGCCGGCAGAAGGTTCTGTTCCTGTCCCAATTTCATCTAATAGAATAAGAGAATACTCATCAGCTTTTTCAAGAATATTTTTCAGATTCAAGATGTGAGAACTGAAAGTACTCAAATCATCTTCAATTGATTGCTTATCTCCAATATCCACAAGTATTTTTTCAAACGAATGGAAATTACTATCTGCATGAATTGGAATATGCATCCCGCACATCACCATGAGCGTTAATAATCCTACCGTTTTCAAAACAACGGTTTTTCCTCCGGCATTCGGTCCCGTAATAACCACAATTTTTCCGGTTTCAATCTTAAACGATAAGGGAATCGTCTTCTCCGCACCGAATTTATTTAATAAGATCGGATGTCTCCCCTCTTGTAAGCAAAATGGTTCACTGTTGTTTAGTGTTGGAAAATTTCCGATCACTTCGATTGAATATTTTGCTTTGGCAAAGACAGAATCGATCTGCGCAAGCGCTTTTAACGAGACCTGGAGCGGCTGCCGGACAGTCCCGATCTTTTTAGTAATTTCTTTTAGAATTCTTTCAATTTCCCGTTTCTCCGCAAACTGGAGCGAAATAATATCGTTATTCATTTGAAGCGTCTCTTCGGGTTCTATGTAAACCGTTTGTCCCGTAGAAGATTCGCTATGAATGAAACCTTTAATATGACGTTTGTGCTCAGCCTTTATCGGGATGACCATTCTCCCGTCGCGTAATGTTATAAATTCTTCACGGGTAAAATCCTCCTCCATAAATTGCTTTGAAATTCTCTGAACGATCCGGTTGAGATCATTTTTCTTTTCGGCAATTTCTTGCCTGATCTCATAAAGTTTTTTACTCGCTTTATCTTTTATTTCTCCGGTTTCGGTAATAACTTGATTTATTACATGTTCAAAAACTTTATCAACAAAAAGATTTTGAGTCAACTCATTCAGTTCGTTTGCCTGAGCGTGTGTAGATTTTAAAAATTGGAAAGTATTACGCGATATCTCCGCTAATCTTTTTATCTCCAATATTTTTTTAGCTGATAGTAAAGCGCCTTCTATTCCAGAGATAGCGAGGTCTTCAACCAGGTCGGGAATGTATTCAATAGGTGGTGAGTTCAATTGAATAAGAATTTCTTTGGCTTGAGAGACTTTCGTTCCTTCACTAATTATTTCATTTTTAGTTTCGAACGGGAGCGAGGAAAGGATATTCTGTTTTCCGTTTGCAGTGATGCAATATTTCGCAATAAAGGTAAGTACTTTGTCAAATTCCAACGCCTGGATAACTTCAGTTTCTATCATTCTTTGATCGAGTCTTTTTCAATGATTAATTCTTTGATCGATGTCTTAGGATTCGGCGCATACTCACCGATATAATCTATGGTTTTAGGAAGTAATTTGTAGAGCGTTGAATAGGAAATTGATTTTGCTTGATCTTTCTCAGACGGAACTTTGAAAATATGCAATAGATATAGCGCGGCGCTCACAAAAAAAACAATTTGAATTACACCAACAACTCCGCCCGTAAGCCGGTTCATCATATTATTAACTTTATCAAACGGATGGATCACTCTTTTAAGAATTGACGTGATCATTATTACCAATAAAAAGATGACCAATCCGCCAAGGATTTCAGCTAAATATTTTTCCATTCCGAACATTTTATTTAAGATACTTCCCAGGGAATCCGAAAGCATAATGCCTAGAAAAATCGCGAGAAAAAATCCAAGCGACCCGATAAGTTTTCTTACAAAACCGTCTTTAAAACCAAGAATAAACGCGGCTACCGCGATGCCGGCGAAAATAAAATCGAGATAATTCAATTTTCTCCCAGAAATTTTTCGACCAAAGATTTTACCGTTTTGCCATCCGTTTTTCCTTTAAGCGCTTTCATAGCGGCTGGCATCAATTTAGCGAAATCTGCTTTTGTCGATGCGTTAACTTCGGCGGCAATAGTTTTTATTTCCTCAATAATTTCTGCTTCGGAAAGTTGTTTCGGGAGATATTCTTGTAAGATTTTTAACTCGGCGCTTTCTTTTTCAGCAAGATCAATTCTACCGGCGTTGGTAAACATCTCAACCGATTCTTTTCTCTTTTTAACAGCGGTAGAAAGCATTGCAATTTCATCTTCCGGTGTAAGTTCTCTATTAGCGCCGCTTTTATCAAATTCAAGTATTAATGCGCGAACCGAACGGATGGTTTCAAGTCTTATTTTATCACCCGACTTCATCGCCGTTTTCATATCATCTATTATCTTTTCTCTTAAGCCCATTTTAATTCTCCATAAACTATTAAATATTAATTCGAAATTGTTTTTTTCTCAATTGACCAACAACTCTCCACTCACCGTCGCAAAATTAAATCAAAATGCCTTCTAAAAAAATACCGTTACAATCATTTGCACCCGTACATATTGACCGTTGAGTTTGCCCGGTGAAAAACGGGTATTACGCACAGCGCGCATTGCGGCTTCATCGCAGCCGGAACCAATCCCTTGAATAATTTCCGTTCGAAGAACTTTTCCCATTTCATCAATGTATGTTTTTACTAAAACTTTACCGGAAACATTATTTAGCTTTGCCTGTTCGGGGATAACTAATCGGGATTGGATCGCGCCGTATCCGCCTCTTGGTTCGGGCATATAATCAACAGCGGCGTAATATTTAGCAGGCGGTTTTGGTTTAATTTCCTTTACTGTTTCGTCCGGAATTATTTTTACATCACCAACACCGGAGCCGCTGCCTTCGCCCTCTTTACTTCCGCTCAATGTTTGTTTGGCAATTTCTACGGTGTCCTTTCCTAAATTTTTTACCGGTTTAGGAATTGCAATTCTTTCTTTTTTAAGTTTACTTCGTTTAACGAATTCTGCTTTATCAAGTGATATGGACGGCGGAGGTCCTAATTCGGAATATTTTAAGATTCTTACAACGTTTGCTGATTCCTCTTCACCGCTAAAAATATTTTGGAACACAAAAAAAAAGATGACTAAAAAAAAATGAATCCCAACTGAATAATAAAATCCAATTAAAATATTTTTTCTAAAAAATTCATTCATTTACGTACTGCAACAATTCCTTCTTATCTCTAATTCATCATCATTTTTTTTTTACCAAAAACTTAGCTAACACGGGAAAGTGGTCGCTGTATCCACCAAGGTAGCGGATTCCTCCATAAGTTGGGAAGGGGGCGCCTTCATACTTACCGGAATGCGTAACTATAAAACTTGGTTTGTATATCTCGAATGAGTCACAAATAAAACGCAAACTCTTGTTGGTGAGTAGGTTACCGGAAACGATGATCTGATCTATCATATCCCATTCGGACTGATATTTATAACTTCCTTCACCGTTCATTTTTTTACTGTATGCCAGATTGAATAATTCCTTTTGATAATCTTTTGAATATTTCTCAACACCTGAACAAGAAAATGGTTGAGCGTTTAACGTTTCTTTTATGCTGTTGTTAGTCGGCTCATCGTTAAAATCTCCGATCGCGATAATGTTTGCCTTACGGGATGTTGAGAATAACTTATCTACATGATCTTTAAGTGTTTGTGCTGCCGCAACTCGATTTTTTTCCGACGCATCCGCTCCGCCCCGTCTTGAGGGCCAGTGATTAACAAATAGATGTAAGGTATCTTTAGTTTTTGAAATTAGGTTAGCGTTCAAAATCGATCTTGTTGGATAATGATCCGGAAGGTCCACCGTATCGGCATTCTTGGAAAGGAACGTAAATTTATCTTTTTTAAATAACAAACCTACGTCAATACCGCGTTTGTCAGGTGATTCTTCATAAACTATTTGATACTTAAGATCGGAAAGATGTTTTGTTACCATCAACTCAAGCAGGCTTTGGTTTTCCACTTCGCATAATCCGATGATGTCCGGACCGTTGTTATTGTTCATTGAGCGGATAACTCTTGCCATGTTGAACATTTTCTTCTCAAGCCGTTCTTCCGTCCATTCTTTTTTCGCTGAAGGGAGAAACTCTTTGTCATCGTTCTCCGGGTCGTCAATTGCGTTAAACAAATTTTCTTGATTATAGAAAGCAACCACAAGTGTATCATATTTCTGCGCAAAAATATTCTGCGTAAGAAACAGAAAGGCAAAGAATATAATTGCGCCGATATTTTTCATTTTCATATTTCTATCCTTGTTACCACACCGTGAATTTTCCGGTATGGGAGTTTGTAAAATTGAACAAAATTTGGAGTCATTTTTTTAAAAAATGAATACAACTTTAATAAAAAACTACTCGTTACTATATCTTCAACCCCGTAAAAAATTACTTTTTCGTTTATCTCATGCTTTTTAATGATCGACGGAAGATCAACGATCTCCATATATCCTAAC
>Ga0209417_1002448_pt1 | contig 28388 bp, 27 predicted proteins | sample RifGroF2_FD_184002 | JGI IMG/M metagenome (GOLD analysis project Ga0209417, IMG submission 184002) | Groundwater microbial communities from Rifle, Colorado, USA - Groundwater F2 (SPAdes) (version 2) | ecosystem: Environmental > Aquatic > Deep subsurface > Groundwater | place: Rifle, Colorado... | reverse complement strand
TTCTTAAAACACCGATTCTTTTAAGCTTTTTATGTGATGATAATACAATATTCGTTGAATCAGATAAAAAAAGAAATGTAGTTTCTTTTGGATATTGGTGCATTCGATCTATTGTTGTTTTGCTAAATCCATTTATAATTTTTTGTTCATCAATATTATTATTGGCAAAAAATCTATATGCACCTTTTGTTTCAGCCATCGATTGACATGATTCAGGGATAGATAATGAAGGATGTTCTCCGAATGCCTCTAAAATTTTTAAAAATCTATTTTTTAATCTTTTATCATTAAAGTTCATATAACTTATTTCATTTTTAGCCCACATAAGCACACCCTTTTTTTAAATAAGCTTCTATAGAGTACATTATTTTAAAAAAAGATGTGGGTAATGGATAGTCAGGGCGAACGCACCTTTAGTGCTGAGTTTGTCGAAGCACCAGGATCTTGAAGAAGCTCTTCAAGAATGGGAACATCTTTTATCATAAGTTTTCATCAAAAAACTTTACCTGTAAAAATTGCACTATTCACAAAAAAACAATACAATAAAAATTAAAGTTATAAGTTAATTTAAATAGGCCCTTCAGGAGATTGTCATGACCACGTTGTCAATCATACTTTTAATCATGTTAGCAGTAATGATCTTATTTCTCATATGGATCATAAGCACATACAATCGACTTATCACATTATCAAATATATTAAAAGAAGCGTGGAGTGGCATTGATGTCCAACTCAAACGCCGCTATGATTTGATCCCTAACTTACTTGAAACGGTAAAAGGCTACAGCAAGCATGAAAAATCAGTTTTTGAAGAGGTTACCAAAGCACGAGCCCAGTCAATTAATGCACATGGCATCCAAGAAAAATCTGAAGCTGAAGCAGGATTGACACACGCCCTCAAAACATTATTTGCTGTTGCAGAAAATTATCCAGAACTCAAAGCGAATGAAAATTTCATTGCTTTACAAAAAGAACTCGCTGCCATCGAAGATGAAATACAATTATCACGCCGTTATTATAATGGAACGGTACGCAATTATATGATCATTCTCACCAGTTTTCCAAGTAACACCATTGCACGCATGGCCCACTTTGAACCTGAAGTATATTTTGAAATCTCAGAAGAAACAGAACGAAAAAATCCCAAAATAAATTTTTAAAATCATGAATTACAGGCGCCTGTTTTTACTTGCACTCCTGCATGTAAAATTGCTCATTCCCATTCCATTTTTTTATTCACCTGAACGCATCACATCTTTTGAAAGTATCATAACCGTTCGTAAAGATGCTTCTCTCGAGGTAAAAGAAACTATTTCGGTTATAAGCACGGGAGATCAAATAAAAAAAGGAATCTTTCGCGCCATTCCCATAAAATATGGCATTACTCGAATACCCTTGAGCGTAAAAAAAATTAAGCGAGATGGAAAATTAGCAAAATATGATACCGCGTATCATAATGGCTTTATTTATATTTACGTACGAGATAAAGAAAAACTGTTACCACCTGGTAAATATACATTTGAAATTACCTATGAAACTGAACGGCAACTTGGATTTTTCAAAAATTACAATGAATTGGCATGGAATGTAACAGGTGCCTTTAGTTTTCCTATTGATAAAGTAATTGCCCAAATCATTCTCCCATCCGATATTCCTCATGATAAAATTCGATTAACTGCTTATACCGGTTACCAAGGGGAACGAGGCAAAAATTTTCAGGCCTATATATTAGAAAATAACATTTGCCAATTTGAAACGACGCGTCCATTTAAACCAAAAGAAAATATTACGATCGTAGCCATCTGGCCCAAAGGATACATTAACGAACCATCTGATTTAACACCGCGTTATTTATTATCCGATTATTTCGAACTTATTTTCTTCTTGGCAGCCATTTTAATGTTACTTCTCTTCTTTATTATCGTTAAGTTCAGTCTACGCGATCATTATCATCACGTTATCATTCCACGCTTTAAAGCACCTGAAGGAATGTTTCCAGGGAAAATAACATTTCTCACAAAACATGCTTACACAAATAGTGCGTTTACCGCAGATATAGTTAACATGGCCGTTCTGGAAATGCTTAAAATAGAACAAGGACCAAGCTACCGACTTCTCAAAGAAAAGCCAAAGCACGTACCAAATGAATATAAAAAAGCTTATGCAACACTCTTTAGAACATCGAATAAATTAGCACTCCGTGATATAAATGCACGAGTAATTGAAAATGCACGAAATAAAATTAAAGAAGAAGCAGAGAAAGACTATAAAAATTATATTAACCCACGAAAAGGATTTGTCATCGCAGGAACAGTGTTAGGGATCCTTCTCGCCATCATATTTTACTTTTTATGGGGAGAACAGCTCACCGAATCTATACTATTTATATTCACCATTTTATCTCTCTTTATTTTTATTATCATACCCTATTACGTTTTTAATAAATTCTTTAAGACATATACTCCTGAAGGCAACAAACTATTTGACGAAATTCAGGGATTTAAAATGTTTCTTAATGCAACCGAAAAAGACCGCCTTGCCATGACAAGCGCACCTGAAAGAACCCCCCAACAATACGAACGATTCTTGCCTTTTGCTATTGCATTAGGAGTCGAAAAAAACTGGACAAAACAATTTGCCCCTATTTTCGAACAACTCAAACGTGAAGGAAAACCGTATCAGCCAAACTGGTATCTTGGCTCTAATTTTCAGACAATCCATCTCTCACGATCTTTCGGCACCTTATTCCGTTCAACTCTTATGAAAAGCAGCATTCGCCCCGGATCATTTTCAAGCTTCGGCGGCAGAGGATCATCCGGCAGCGGTGGCGGTGGTGGTGGGGGAGGCGGCTGCTAAAAGCCTTCTCACACCTATTTAAAAAACCTTAAAAACGATTCTCCTTCCCAAAAAACAGCTTAAATGCGCCAAGCTGAAATATTAAACAAAAACTTGACATTATAAATATTTCAGATAGAATATAAATAGTTGAATTTTATTTAAATGGAGAGACTAAAAAATGAATATTAAAAAATTATATAAATTATTGTTAATAGGTTTAACTGTATCTTTAAACACAAATACACACGCCATGTATTATCCCATGAAAGCAGCAAGAATTGTGCATTCACTTTATGCAATGAATATAAGGACGCTCTATAAAATTGGTTCTTTGTTTAGCAAAAAACCTACAACTGAGTCTATTCCCACAGAAAAAGATACGCATGAAGAACTTTCACAACACCACGCAAAAACGAAAAAACACACACTGAACAAAATAAAATTTGACCGTGGTTCATCATATCTTTTTAAGTGTGTAAATTATTATCTCTCAAAGTATAAACAAAAAGGTTTTAATTTTTGTTCTTCAAATCTATTTCTAGCCTATACCAAAACGGAGGATCATGTTTTAGCGTTCACTTATACCCGAAAAAGGGAAGATGTTGACCCTACAATCTTAGAAATAATTGAAGATTATATAGAATTTCCATACGTATCAGTAATAATTATAGATTCAAGAATACATAATTTTCCCTATGGCCTTCAAAAGCTCATACTTGGCCACGAAGTTTTTCACTGTGCACAATTTAACGCAGAAAAAGATGTTACAACAACGATAAATCCAGACCTTTACCCAAAAGGACCTGAACAAGAAGCTGATACGCAAGCAATGTTAAACTGTGGGTGTTATAAATGTGCAAAAGAATATGCAAAGTATCTGCCTAAAAAATCAGAAGACTATCTTACGCGAAAAGAAGCAAAAGAAATTTTAGCAACCATGGACTCACACCATCTCTGCCCTTATCATCAAGGACGAGCAGAAGGAATTCCACATGAAGTCTTAATAGAGGAAATAGAAAAAGGAATACGAGGAGTATAAGATGAAAAATTTTTTAGTATTACTCGCACTCTTTACCTCACTGCATAGCATGGAAGGGGACATTCCTTATCGGCGGCACTTATTAACTCAATCAGATGAAGAAGTTATGCAAGAGGAGTCTCGACACTTTTCATGTTGCAAACATGAGAAACAGAGACTTTGTGAAAAAGCTGTTGAATATGCAAAAGCCTGCAATCCGCTCGTACTTGTACATTCTTCACCAATAAGCATTAATTTCACCACCCCAGAAGGAAAAACGCTGTTAGATCTCCTTCTTAAAAACAAAGATCGAAGTTGCTTTGAGAGGAAAATAGCACTCGGCTGTATTTTAATTGATAAAGGCATTGATATTTTTCATAAATCGCGATCAAATAGCGCCATAAGAAAAATAATAAAAGAGCAAAATATTATTCTCTTTCAACATGCATGCACGGCGATCTCCATCGCACAATACAAAAAAATTATTCAATATTTAACCTGGCAATACCAACAAAATGAATCTCGCTTTGAAGAATTTGTACGAAAAAGCACTGCCTTCATGATTCCGCTCATACAAAATATCAAAAAACCGTTTGATATGTCTGACGAAAAATTTTATCAAATCAAAAGGCGCACTGAAAACGTAATGGATGAATTGTTAGCACTTTTACCAATAATACGCACTCCCTCACCAACACCATCTATTGATCCAGGATCTGATGAAGAAATCGAACAATCTTAATAATTTTCGGACAAACTCTAATCTTATCGATTATTTATCTTCCGAATAACACATAATAGATAACATAAAACCAAGAAAAAAGACCATGCAAAATGGCCCATGCAACAGATTTATTAACATTAAAAGAAATCGACATAGCTAACGCCGAACCGAAACTGGCACCTACAAAATAATAATAAATAATACACGCATCCATCAAAACTCCTTTTTTTATATTCCCTTAATAAACAGAACATAATAGAGAACATAGAACCAAGAAAATAAACCATGCAAAATGGCCCATGCAACAGACTTGTTAATGGTAAATGAGATAACCATCGCCAATGCAGAGCCAAAACTTAATCCATAACCACCAATCCAACGATTAACATAAATTCGATTAACACAGGTACGCATCGCTTCACCCTTTTCTTTTTTATCACCAGCCTAACACCCAAAAATAATTTTTGTCTATTTCACCTTATTTAAAAATTCTATCGGTATCTTTCCAGCTTACAACCGTTCCCTGTTCGCGTTCTTGATTTTTAGAACCACCATAAATGATAGAGCCTTTACCTATTTTGACTTTTTCTGTCGATAAGTTCGTAAAAAAATCAAGTCCTTTAAAGAAATCACTCACAATTGTTTTACTCGCTTTAATTTCAACAGGTACCAATTTACCATCTTTGTGAATAATACAGTCAACTTCATTGCCAGTCTGATCTCGCCAAAAGTTAACATGATGGGGCCGCTCGCCCGCATTATAGTAAAATTTGATAATGTCCGAAATAATCATCGACTCTATAATATTTCCGCGCAAATAATGATCATTAAGCTGCGCCGTCGACTGAATATCCAACAATGAACAGACAAGGCCAGAATCATAAAAATACATTTTAGGAGATTTTATAAGACGCTTATTAAAATTTCCATGATATGGCTGTAAAAGAAATAATATATAACTTGCCTCTAAAACAGAAATCCATGCCTTTGCTGTACGCTGATCAATACCACAGTCAGTGGCTAACGACGCAATATTAAGAAGTTGTCCAATTCGTCCAGCACAAAGACGAATAAACCGTCTAAAAGTACTTAATTGCGTTATATTAATAATCTGACGAACATCTCGCTCAACATAGGTTTCTATATAATCCAGATACCAACTTACAGAATCAAGATCTTGTGCATAAATTCGCGGGTAAAAACCCTTCCACGTAAGTTCTTCAATAGTTTGAGGCAACAATTTGTTAGTCCGCATTTCAGCAATAGAGAGAGGAAGTAATGTTAAAATCGTAATACGCCCCGCCAACGTTTGCGATATCGCTTGATTCAACATAATATTTTGCGAGCCAGTCAAAATAAAGTATCCCGGCCTATATTCTGCATCAACAAGAGTCTGCATATATGACATTAATTCTGGAACGCGCTGCACCTCATCTATAATTATTCCGTGTTTGTTATCTAATGATTCAAAAAATCTACGTGGATCAGTACGCGCAAGTTCACGATCTTCAAATGTTTCAAGCGATACATAGGCATGTTTTTTAAAAACATCCCTCACAAGAGTTGTCTTTCCTGACTGTCGAGGTCCAACCACCGCTAAAACTGGAATTTTTGAGGCTCTTTTTTTTAAAATATCGGCTAATTTTCGCTTAAACATAAAAACTCCCTTCTAGACAATTATGACATTCCAATGTTACATTTGTCAATGACAATGCTACAGAAAAGTAGAAGAAGGAGTCTGGTAGCTCTACTTAAATATTTTATCAAAAAGTTCATGAATTGAGCGCCAACCGAAGAGTGAAATTCCTTTAAACGTGTGTTTCTTGTCGCCTGCATAAATGACTGAGCTTTGTGAGGGATCTGCCTGCGCTAATTTGTTCCAATATTCAAGTGCTTCAAAATAATCGGGAACGGCTGTAGCTCCAGCCTTAATTTCAATAGGAAAGAGTTCGGTGCTTTTTTCAATGATACAATCAACTTCATGACCAGATTTATCGCGCCAGAAGAAAGTGTGTGGACGGCGATTATGATTATAAGATTCTTTCATCAGCTCAGTAATAATCATTGATTCAAAAAGGCCACCGCGTAAATAATGTTTCATCATCTGTTGAACGTCTTCAATTTCCAGTAAAGAACAAGCTACACCGGTATCATAAAAATATAACTTTGGGCTTTTGATTAATCGTTTACTGAAATTCTTATAATGAGGATGTAGAAAATAAATAATATAACTTGCTTCTAACAAGGATAGCCATGCGCGTGCTGTTTGTACTGAGACACCGGCATCATTTGCCAATGATGAAATGTTGAGCAATTGGCCGATGCGTCCTGCACATAAGGTCAGAAAATTTTGAAATTGTGAAAGATCTACTATGCGCGTAATATTACGAACATCGCGTTCGATATAGGTCTGAATGTATCCGGGGTACCATTCAGCTGGTTGCAATTGATATTCAAAAATACGTGGATAAAAACCGGTAAAAATTGTCTGATTTGCGTCTGTTGATAACAAGTTTTCCTTTTCCAGTTCAACGATTGAAAATGGCAATAAGGTAAAAATAGCGATCCGTCCTGCAAGTGTTTGAGAAATTGCTTGAGAGAGTAAAAAATGCTGTGAACCAGTTAAAATATAAAAACCAGGACGAGGTTTTTCATCCACAATGCCCTGCAGGTATGAAAAAAGTTCTGGAACCTGTTGTACTTCGTCAAGGATTACTCCCGTGTATGTATCATAGTTTTTTAAAAAACCCTGCGGATCTTGTTGCGCTAAGGTACGCATATTGAGATTTTCCAAAGAAACATATTCATAATCATGGAAAATAGCTTTTGCTAACGTGGTCTTTCCTGATTGGCGGGGGCCAGTTATTGCAATAATCGGCATTTTCTTGGCCAGTTTTTGTATGTATGGCGTAATATTTCGATAAATCATCTAAAATCTCCCTGCATAGACAAATCGTATAATTAACTTACCGATTTGTCCAATTTTGTTTTTATGCCCTAAAATTTGACAAAAAAAACAATTTCAGCTAGAATTAATATTGTGAATGAAAACGGAGGTTATTATGATGAATATTAAAAATTTAGCAAAATTACTGATTTTATGCTTAATTCCAGCTTTAAGTACTCATCTTTATGCCATGGATGGTGGTGGAGGACAAGCAGATCCTTTAGCCCGCATGAATTATCGCCTGGCATTTGATCAAGGTAAAATACATGAAAAATTCGGGACTTTAATGGAGCGGTGGGGGTGTGCAGAAAACGTCTTCGATGCAATACTGCCAGATGATGCAATTGCCATTGATATGCGAGAATTTGAACCAAGAAGTGGCGAAGAATATCAACCTCTTTCACAATCAGAAGAACGCGTTGAAACAGAAGCAAGCAAGGCAGAAGAAAAAGCATACCAACAAGCATGTTTAAAAAAGTTATCTTCAGCTCGCCGTTGGACGATAACTGAAGATGCGCGTGAAGCATTAACAACCCTCTCCCTAATTGCTAGTGCCGCTACAACACTTAATCTTATATTGCCAGCAGATTCCATGGGAGGAAGTTTTGGTGTTTTTGCAGCCGTTTTTAATGCCGCTTTTTTAATGCGACCAGTTATTCGTCCTGGCTGTAACCTTCTTGTAGCACCAACAAATCCTCTAGAATCTCTCGAAGAACGATTTGCCCTATCACAATGCTTTATACCTAAAAAATTATGGCCAATTATTCGAGAAAAATTCATGTTAGCCAGAACTAACCAATTTCAACAACGCACCTGCATGGATTTTCTTGAATTTGCTTTAGGCTTGACACTCTTCAAACCTAAACCAACGCTAGAAACCATAGATAATTTAGAAGAGAGGATCGTGCAATTATTTGAAAAGATAGATAGTTTTTTCGATCAATACGAGGAATTCCCTTCAGAAGAACTCTGGAAAATTAAAGATAATGTACAAAAATTCATTCGATCTCTCCTCAATGAAAATCTAGCAGATGCTCCTCGCTATATCTATCTCCATGGTTCTGGTGGAATTGGAAAAACGCACTTTGTTAATCAATTAACTGAATGGATAGAAGAACTTATTCCTCAGAGTGTACGCGTTGAAAATTTAGAAGTTTCAAATGCAGAAGAACTTGAAGGAAGTGCTCATCGACCAGGCGCTATGCTCACCGTTTTACGCAATCAACTTATGGGGAACAAAAGAGGTTCTGTTGTCTTCATGGATGAGGCAACATGGCTCAATCGATCAGATATGGTAAGCACCGCCAAACGTGTATTTAACGGAAATCAATCAAAAATATCAACAAGTTATTTTGGTAATGGCATTGATGGCTCAGGAATTGAACTTCAAATACCACCTATGCTTATTTTCGTAGCAAGCAATGACAAAATCAACGATCCCGCACTCAAAACACGTTTTGACTCTATAGATTTTCCATTGCCTAAAAAAGAACGCCTTATAGAATATGCAAAAAAAATTGCCTCAGAAAGTATCTTGATTAAAGAACAACATATTGATCTTGAAGCCTTTGATTTTGAACATTGGCTTGAACAATCCAAAGCAGATAATTTTAGAGATATAGCATCACAAATCGTACCAGCAATTCTTTCTCAAAAACAATAAAGGAATTTTATGAATAAAAAAATAATAATACTTATGAGCATCTTATGTTCTTCTTCAGTCATTCTTCCCATGGAGAAATGTACAGAAATATCTGCAAAACTGTTAATTCCACTTGGATCTGGTTCACAATACATCATTCCTTCTCCGCAAAGAAATTTTATAGCAACAGCTTCTGACTCTAATTGTATTAATATCTGGGATAGAGCAAGTCTATGTTTACTTACCTCATTAAAACATTCGGAAGAGATAAAGGGTCTAGTTTTTTCTCCAGATGAAAATTTCACCCTAACCTACGGTAGGGGAACAGCCTATATTTGGAAAACCAAAACGGGAACACTTTTATATACACTCTCCATTTCTCATTCTTTAGCATTGGCCTCATTTTCTCCTTCTTCCAAATATGTCCTAACGCTTCTTGGGGGGAAAGTATATATCTGGGATGTTCAAACAGGAAAACAAATTCAAATTATCGAAAAACAAATACTTATTCATCGTGGATCTCTAGATGGAATAGGCGATGCAAAATTTTTGGAAGATCATCTTGTTATAGTGATATCTGTTTACGGCGAAATTTCAATATGGGATATTAATACTGGTACTTTCAAAACAAACAAAATTGATTGAGAAAATTAAGAAAACAGGAGGTTTTATGAAAACATATTTAAAAATGGCATTGTTATTATTTATTTTTACCCCTTTTAATCAAACAAAAGCAATGTATCATCAACGTGATGAAAATCCGTTAAAAAATCTTGATTATAAAAAAGCATTTGATCAAACAGCCATATACCATAAATTTAGTGATCTTATGCATGAGACGAGATGCAGTGAAAATGTTTTTGATGAAGAGGATGAATCTGGATGCTCATGTGACCCAATTGCATTGACAATTAAAGGTTACCGATTAGTAAAAAAACTTTTTCAAAGAACATCAAGAAAGAAGGCATTTGAACAGGCTTGTTTAGAAAAACTGGAAGATGCAAGAAGAGAAACTATTTTAAAACGAGCACAAGATGCAACCGTTACATTAACAATAACTACAGCGGCAACTGCAGGTCTCACCCGCTGGGTCGTTTCTCCCGATAGTCTTGGAGGAAGCCTTTACCGTTCCAGCGCAGGGATGATGGCAGTTGATAATATGCAAACTATCATTGAATCTCTTTTTAACTTAAGCCAACCTCATCGACATCTTGACGATCTTGAAAAAAAATACGCCGTAAATAAATGTTTCATTCCACACCAATTATGGGAAAAAATAGAAAAAAACTTTGAATATGCACGCAAAGGTGATGATCAACAAACTGCATATACTGAATTTATTGAATTTGCACTAAACTTTACAATATTCAAACCACACCCTAACCTTGATGTTAATGGCGAAGCAATTATAAATACATTATTTGAACGGATGGATACATTTTTAGAATCATACAATATCACGCCATGGCAATGTTCAATGCTAAAAAGCAATATTCAAAACTTTCTTGAAAACATTATTTATAACGCGGCCCATCCCATAAGATATCTCTATCTCGTCGGTCCAGGAGGAATTGGTAAAAGTGAATTTGTTGAACAGCTTCAAGAATGGATCAATGAACTCATTCCACACTTAGTATATTTTAGTAGAGAAATAGTTGATACTCCTGAAGGACTAGAAGGAGATGCGCGCCATAAAGGTATTTTATTAAAAACCTTTGGCGAACAATTAGCTCATCATAAACGTGGCTCAATCCTTCTTTTAGACGATGCTGAATGGTTTGGAGAAAAAGCCCCACCTCCATTATCCAGCGCCGCAAAACGTGTCTTTAATGGAAATCTGGCTGAAATAAAAACAACTTTTTTAAGTCAATGCGATACTGACAGTGGCATTAAATTGCCAATGCCACCAATGCTTGTTTTCGTTACAAGCAACAATGAAATAAAAGATGAAGCACTGAGCGACCGTTTTGATATTATTCATTTTCCTACGAATAAAAAGGATGCATTAAAACGATATGGGTTCGAATTGTGCCTCCAAGAATCAGAATATCAAAAAGCCAGTTCGCATATAAAACGTGCTATTCAAAATAGACTTATTACTGAAATTGAATCTGGTAAAACTTTCGAAGGAAAACTACTTACAACATTTAGAAAAGTTAAACTACATATCGCACCATTGTGTTTTTACATGACACATTATGAGAAACATTTAAAACAAGATTAATGAGAGAGAAGATAAAAAATGCGATTTAAAAATGTTTTGAAAGAATTAAATCATGTATAATATAGTGCATTGCATAAAAAATTTTCTTACCATTAAATTCATGCCTTTAAAAACACTTTTTCAACTCAGAACATTTTTTTGGACGAATAATCGGTCAATACAAATTCGTACGATTTTATCATTGTTATTTACTCTTTTGATGATTGGTTTAAATGTAACCACTCCACTCGTTTTTAAATATCTTATTCAACTATTTTCACATCTTCAAACAGCTTCCTCGTTTTTAATCTATCTTGCCCTTATTATCTACGGAGGTCTCTGGACATGCAATCAACTTATTTCAAACCTACGTTCAATACTTCTTTTTCGTTCACTCGAGCGAGGCTCACATCTCTTGAGCGTCTGCTTGCTTAACCATTTTCATGAACTGTCTCTTCGTTTTCATCTTGAACGACAAACGGGAGCACTCACCAGCATGATTGAACGAGCACAATTTGGGTTTGAATCAATCTTTTGGGGTATTATCTTATTCATTCTTCCTACGATAATTGAAATGGTCACTGTCTTATTAGTATTAACATATCTTTATGGGATATTTTATAGCGGAATTCTCTTGCTAATTATGGCCACCTATCTCAGCTTTAGTTTCTTAGCTCTTGATTACTCTGAAAAAAAACAAACTGTTTATAATAAAAAAAGAAGTGGGGCATCAGGACGCATTATCGATAGTATTTTTAATTTTGAAACTGTTAAATACTTTAATAATGAAATTTATGAAAATGAGCAATGTAACAATATATTACAAGAACAAGAAAATGCGGGTACTGACAAACATATTGCAGACACAATTGTACAACTCGGACAAGGATTAATTATTGGCCTGGGACTCCTTATAATAACGTTTATTTCTGGCTCAGCAGTAATTCATAAAACCATGGATATAAGTGACTTCATCTTAATTAACGGATACCTTTTACAATTTGTCATGCCACTTCAACATTTTGGATATGTCGTACGTCATGTACGTAAAGGCCTCAATGACATGCAAGAAGCGCTTGATCTTCTCACCTTACAATCAGAAGTTCAAGATAAACAAAATGCCATTAATATCATTACCACTCAACCTTCAATTACATTCGACAATGTTTCTTTTGGTTATGAAAAAAGGAGAATAATTTTAAAAAATATTTCCTTTACCATTCCTCATGGAAAAACAATGGCTATTGTAGGCCCAACCGGCAGTGGCAAATCTACCTTAGCCAAATTATTATTTAGATTTTATGACGTAAATGAAGGATGTATTCTTGTTAATGACCTCGATATTCGAAATATTACGCAATCATCACTTCATAAAATTATCGGAGTTGTTCCACAAGATACGGTCTTATTTAATAACACACTGTATTATAATGTTGCATATGGACAACCTGAAAAATCGCATCAAGAAATTGAACATGTTGTAAAATTAGCTCACCTTGATACGTTCATAAAAAAACTTCCAGATGGATATCAAACAAAAGTTGGTGAACGAGGTCTTAAATTATCGGGGGGAGAAAAACAACGAGTTGCAATTGCACGAACATTATTAAAAAACCCTTCTATTTTCATTTTTGATGAAGCAACCTCATCGTTAGATACTCACACAGAACAAGAAATTCAAAAAAATATCGAAGAAATTTCAACAAATGCAACCACACTTATCATTGCTCACCGCCTCTCTACAATCGTACATGCAGACGAAATTATTGTACTCGATAAGGGCTCTATCGTTGAACGAGGCACCCATCAATCTTTATTAAAAAACAATGGGTTATACCGCATGTTATGGGAAAAACAATCACTCAAACATTAATAATATCATTACACGTCAAAACAAAAAACATTTGAAAGAGGCGCTTTTATTTTGAAAAAACACTGATATCCTCTTAATGTATCTTTTATTAAACTATTAAGGATTCCAGCATGGAAAAATTCAAAAAAACAAATGAACAACTCATAACACTTGGATATGCTTCACAACTCACACAAGGTGGAAGTGGAAATATGCATGAAGGCCCACGCTCTACAGATAACGGTATGTTTATTTGCAAAACTACTCATAAAGAAAAAAAGATATCATCTACAAAACAGAACTCGGCAAAGCTTCACAATTAACATTAGGAAATCCAGGACATTATTGGGAAAATTGGAAACAAACAAGTAACATACTTGTCACTCGTCCATGATAAAATTCAACTTCTCCAAACGCCCTCCAAAAAGCCCTTTTTCACAACCCAAAATCACAGCGTGAAAAATTGCAAAAACTTGACATTTTTGCAATTCCAGATAGAATTATTTTATAGGGTTTTCCTATAATGAAAAACTTGTACATGGTGTACAAGAAAAGTAATTTATAATTAAAGGATTTATTATGAAAAATAATAAACAACTTCAAAAAAAAGCTGTGAAAAACGAAGTTAAAGTTACTGATTTGGGAAAAGTTTCACTTCTCACTTTGGGCCGATGTACGAATTCTTCATGGGAATGTCCTCGTATGACGGGTCCTCGTTTTTAATCAGATTATTTTATGAGAGTAATAAATTTTGCATTAACCAATCATCTTTACGCAGCACGCTTTGATGATTCCATTATTATTTTGGATAGCATCAACGACAAATATCTCAGTCTGATTGATTCTGCTGCAGATTTTTTTCAGGTGATACTTGATAATTCATTTGAACAAAAAAATGATTCTTATGTTATTGTTCACAATGAAAATCATCAAACCGATGTTGAATCACTTAATTATTGGATTAATCATTTTATTACTCACAACTTTATTACAAAAACCACCTCAGAAAGAGGAAGAGGAATTGCATCTCTTCCTCTTCAATCTGGGGGGCTTGTTGATTATAAATGGGATCATAAGCCTTCATGGCAACCGTTTGCCAAAACATCAAAAATTCAAATCATCAAGATGCTCTTTACACTCGCTAAAGTACATCGGCTTCTCAATAAAAAAGGCATTCAAGGAATCCTTGATGAAATAAAAAAATATACAACAACAAAACTTCATCAACCAACTGATCAGGAAATACAAAAACTTTCAGAAACAATCGATGCTGCAACTCTTTTATATCCAAAAAAAACTTATTGTTTGGCATGGGCAGCAACATTTGTAATTGAAGCTTTAAAAAGACAATGGAGATGCAATTTAGCGATAGGAATACAAACAAATCCCTTTTATGCACACGCATGGGCCGAATCTTCAGGATCAGTAATTCATGATGACCCTCAAATTGCACAAGTTTTATCTATAATTTTAAAGGAACCATTTATCTAAGGAGAGCGTAATGCCATTTTTACTCGGTGCGTATGGTACCTATTGCACATCCGATTTTATAAAAAATTTATCATATCTTGCAGAAAAAACAGCTTCAAGTAACGCAATTGAAAAAGTCTCCTTTAAAAATGGCTTTATCGTAGCTGGAACGCAAAATGAATATGATCACGATCGTATTATTCCGCTTCAAAAAGAAGGCATCTTTGTTGGAAAACTGTTTGATCGAGAAAAATATGAGCCGATAACATTTGATCATGAATTAGCTACTAACTGCCTGGCAAATCCTCGTTATATAACCAAAAATTTATGGGGACGCTATGTAGGGGCATTTTTCAATAAACAGACCCAAGAATTTTCTCTTATTCGAGATCCACAAGGACTCTCAACAATTTTTTATTATCAAGACAATGATGGCATCATTTTTTCAACTGAACTTTCTCTTTTATATCAAGCTTTAAAAACAAAACCTTCCATCAATATTGATTACTTTGTTGATCATATTATTCATACCAATTATGCCCTTTCATCAACTCCTTTTGCTCATATTAAAGAACTTCAACCAGGAATGAAATTAACACTCAATCCTGCTGGAAAAAGCTCTCAAGAATTACTCTGGGATATTACTTCATTTCAAGGTTCATTCATCACAGACGTCCAAAGCTTTGAAGAAGAATTACTTACAACACTACGTCAATGTACAAAAGCATGGACTGAAGATATTCTCGGCGTTGGCGTAGAGCTTTCAGGGGGAACAGACTCATCAGGCGTAATGCTTCTTTTACGCGATATATTACCGGAAGATAAAAAATTAATCGCCGTAAATTATATGGATAGTCAAACACAAAGTTCTAATGAAATTAAATATGCACAGGAAATAGCCAAAGCTTGTAATTCTGAACTGTTTTTTATTGACATGCAAACAACTTCATTAATCGATAAACTTCCTGAAAAATTTTTACCAAATAAACCGAATACATTTTTATTTGGTCATACCCGTTACCAACAATTAGAAAATATACTCATTCAAAATGGTTGTTTTGAAATCATGTCTGGGCAAGGAGGAGATCATATATTTATTTCCCCTGAACCTGAATATGCTTTAGCTGACTATTGGTTAGATCAAGGCTTACAGGGCATCACAAAACCTTTACACCAATTAAGTGGTGTCTATCGCAAGCCATGGTTGTCCATAATCGGACAAAATCTACAAGCTCTCGGACGTTATTACCAAAAAAAATGCTTAAAAGAAAAAAAAGAAGTTCCTTGTCTCTCTCAAGATTTTTTGAAAACATTTAAAAAAGAAAATTTTTATCTTGATAAACAACTTGCTCAAATGTATCCAGCAAAAGCAGCTCATATAAAATCATTACATCATGCTGTCTTATATTCTGAACGCAATCAAATTGGCACATCTTTAATCTTTACTTACCCACTCCTTTCGCAACCAGTTATTGAATTAGCGCTACGAATTCCAACCTATCAATCATTTAAAGATGGCTATGACCGCATTTTCTTCAGAAATGCTATAACCCGCTTAAAGAAAACAGATGCCCTTTGGAGAAAAATTAAAGGCCATACAACAGGAACAGTTGTTAAGAAATGGGCTTCTCAAGCCCAAGAAATTAGAGATATTATCCTCGAGGGGAAATTGGTCAAAAATGGAATTCTTGATGTTGCTTGGATTGAAAAAAACCTCATCAAAGCTCAACATGGACAAGCTGATAATTTATGGGATCTGACCCACCTCTTAACAGCTGAATTATGGTTTAGACAGTGGAAATTATAAAAACAATGAGAACCCTACCTTGACAATATTATAATTTCAGATAGAATAATAATTACATAAAGTATAGTCGGATAAAACATAGGAGGTTTTCATGAATAATTTTAAAAATAAGGCACTTTATCTATTTTTGATATTTTCAGGATTAACGAACACTTTTAAAAATAATTGCATGGAGCATTCAATTGATTTAAAGCGGATCAATTATTTAGCACCATTGAAAGCATTTGTTGAAGCTAATGATGCAGGGGACCAATGCAGAATTACAAAAGCATTTAATGACACTTTTAATCTCATTTGTGAAATTGCCATCAGTAATCCTGTAAAATGTTTACGCATATTAGAAAGTGAAGAAATCAAATGTGAGATTAATGAACTTGCACGACAATTAACTGAACAAATTAATAAACGCTATTCAAATGCACAAAAATATGAACTCATAATGCGCCAGACAGAAAGACAACCATTTAGTATCACTGAATCATTCTATTGGTCGCATTTATGGGATGCGGTTTCAACTGGTCACAATTCCTTACTAAATAAAATTGATATCCTCGCACAATTACTTAAAAATCCTTGCGTAGAACACTTCAGAGATATTAAAACGTTACAATGGACCATCAAAAAGAATCTGTTGTGGAGAAACCTAACCAGTTGCACCATATTATAAATTTCCAACAAATCCCTTGACCGCCAGGTTAACAGTTGTATAATTTGCAATTGTATTGCAAATTTGCAAGGAAAATATGATTATTTATCGTGAAATAACCCCCCATTTACGAAATCTGGCTAAACAATTTTCGAGTGTTGCGGTTATGGGACCACGCCAATCAGGAAAAACAACCTTAGTTAAAGAAACCTTTCCCGATTATGCATATGTTAGCCTTGAGGATCTTGATTTTAGAATGGCCGCAAAGGATGATCCCCGCAATTTTTTAGCAACATATGAAAATAAAAAAGGAGTAATCATTGATGAGGTACAGGAAGTTCCTGAACTATTTTCATACTTACAGGGCATTATCGATAAGAAATTCCGTCCAGGCTTCTTTATTTTAACTGGTTCTCAAAATTTTCTGATGCATGAAAAAATAACACAAACACTTGCGGGAAGAATAGCTATTTTAACGCTTTTACCTTTTTCCATCTTTGAATTACAAAAAGCTAAACAGATGCCATCAACATTAGACAATCTTTTGATAAAAGGATTTTATCCCCCTCTTTATTCGCAGCCCGTTGAACCAAGAAATTGGTTTAAAAATTATGTTGTTACCTATATTGAAAAAGATGTGCGACAAGTTTTAAAAATAAGCGATGTTGTTTCCTTTCAACGTTTTCTTAAGTTATGTGCTGCACGCACGGGTAATTTATTGAACTATTCGGAACTCGCCAGAGATTGCGACATTAGCCCTAATACCGCTAAATCATGGTTATCAATACTTGAATCAAGTTATATTATTAAGCTTTTATATCCTTATTACAAAAATTTTAACAAACGGATCATTAAGGCCCCTAAATTGTACTTTTATGACACAGGATTAACATGTTTTTTGCTTGACATTAAAAATGCAGATGAATTAAATATTCACCCTTTGCGAGGACACATTTTTGAATCAATGATCATAAGCGAATTTTTTAAATATAATTACAATAATGGCGAAATCCCATCACTCTTTTTCTGGAGAGACACTCAAGGACATGAAATAGATTGTATTATAGAAAAGTCTTTAACAAATATTATTCCGGTAGAAATAAAATCGCGCATGACCGTCTCCAATGATTTTTTCAAAGGACTCATTGATTGGCGAGAAATAACTAAACAAGAAGACGTTGAATCCTATGTAGTCTATGCGGGCAAGGAAAATCTCATACGCAAACAAGGAAACATCTACACCTGGGAAGATATAACGAAAATGATGAAAAAGATTTATAAGAACTCATAATGTGGCCAATTGATTAACCGTAAAAGTCTCAAATAAGAACCTCGCAGCAAGCTACGAGGTATAACTCTCGTATGGTTCGACTTGCTACATCCTGAGCGAAGTCGAAGGGTCACCACGAGCGCGCTCATCCTGATGCTTCGACGTTGCTCAGCACTAAAGGCTGCGCTCATCCTGAGCTTGTCGAAGGATATGAGCGAATATAATGATTACGAAGCAAGCTTCGAGAAATTTTACCTGTAAAAAATATTAAAAACAAATCATACCCTTTATTAACTTGTTTTTACCTGAAATAATGTGCTAAAATGGAAATAAAGGTATTAAATAGCACAGGAGTTTTGATGTTTTTTAAAAGATCTCTCTCACAAGCCCTTAAACAATTTTCAAAATTTCCCGTTGTTGGCATATTTGGACCCCGTCAATCTGGCAAGACCACATTAGCGCGCCATGTCTTCAAAAAACATATTTATCTTAATTTTGAAGATCCCCTTATCCGATCATATGCTGCAGAAAGCCCAAAAGAATTTTTACGAGAATATGAAAACAAACACGGAATAATTATCGATGAGTTCCAGTATGTTCCACAAATTTTATCTTATATTCAAATTGAAGCTGATGAAAAAGATCGACCCGGTTATTTCGTATTAACAGGATCTCAAAATTTTTTAATGAATCAAGCTATAACGCAGTCTCTTGCTGGCAGAATAGGAATTCTCACGCTACTTCCCCTATCAATACAAGAATTGAAAACTAACAAAATTTTGCCATCAAAGGTAAATGAACTCATTTTTAAAGGTGGTTACCCTAAAATTTATGCAAAATTTTTCGCACCTACAGAACTTTATCCTTCATATATTCACTCTTACATTGAGCGAGATGTTCGACAATTGGTAAACGTTGAAAACTTAGAAACGTTTCAAAGATTCATGCAACTTTGTGCCGGAAGAATTGGCCAGCTTTTAAATATTTCAGATTTGGCTGTTAGCTGCGGCATTAGTCAAAAAACAGTTAAAAGTTGGCTCTCAGTCTTACAAGCAAGTTATATTATTTTTTTATTGGCACCCTATCATGTAAATTTTAATAAACGCATTATCAAATTGCCTAAATTATTTTTTTATGATACCGGCTTAGCATGCTCACTACTCAAAATAAGATCCTTCCAAGAACTATCACTCAGCTCTTTTAAAGGAGCCTTATTCGAGTGCCTCATTATCTCTGATATACAAAAACAATTTTTCAACAAAGGTCATGTCCCTCCTGTTTATTTCTGGCGTGATTTAAATGGCCGCATAGAAGTAGATTGCCTTATTGATTTAGGAATCAAATTGTTTCCTGTTGAAATTAAGGCTGGAGAATCATATGTGCAACGTTACTTTGAAAGTTTAACCAAATGGGGTACCATTGCCGATGTTGATCCATCATCTAGTTATCTCATTTATGGAGGTGAACATGATCAAAAAAGAAAGGCTGGAAACTTGGTAAGTTGGGACAGTGCTGGAAATTTAGTTGAACACCTTGAAAAGCGTCGCCTTTAGGCCCCTATTAAACCTTTCGTTTTAATAATCCTATATCCGGTTAACCATGACGTTTTGCCAGTTAAGCAAGCTTTTAAACAATTTTTAAACTTGACAAAATTTTCTATTTGTATATAATTATCTTTAGATATTAAAGTTTAAGAAAATATGGAGATTATTATGAATAAAAAAATATTATTGATTCTATCATTACTCTCTCCAGGAGCACTTTTATGCATGGAAGAGAGCGAAAAATCATCAGAAAAAATTGATTAAAAAAGGAGCATAATGAGCATTAAAAATTTATTCAAAATACTCTTCTTATTCATTGCAGTTCTTCCAACTTATATGCACCCTCATAAAAAAAATGACCGCACAATAAAAATGAAAATAGCAAAAGAGCAAAGAAAAAAAGAATATGTGCGAGCAACCTATTTACTAAAAAAAGAAAGAGCACTACGCGAAGAAAGAAAAGTTCTTCCTCAAGAATGCAAACCACCCATTGAAATTCAATTTCCAACAGGAACAACTGGAAGATTCTCAAGAAAAAAATTTTATTTCATGCTTCCTGTATTTTGCGCTGCTTTATGTGCAAAATCGGTTGCTGAAGCAGTACCATCAGAAACCTTCGAAAACTGTTCTTCATTCGATGGAAGGGAGTGTGCATTACAAGCTTATCATAAAGATCCCCTTCTTACACCGCTGCCTAATGAAAAATTTTTAAGTTGTTTTGAAACACCTTTAACTGTCGCACCGCCAATAACACGCTTTTATCTCGAAAAATTCACTCTTCCAGCAGGCATTCGCCTTCTTAACAAACCTGAATACATTGATGAAAAAAAAGGAAAAAAATTTGTTGAAAATTTAGAAAAAATTGTGGGAGTAAATATTGGCTGTTCAAATCCAACATTTGATCTGCCACCTTTTATCCTTCGGCTGACAACAAAAGCTATTAAAGATTTTGAAATACCAAAAGCCACAAAACCTTATTATTTAGCTGTAATTCTCTGTGATGATTTTGGAGAAGAAAAAAATGCGACGAAATTGATAGCTGGAAAAGTTCTTTCTAGTGAATCGAGTCCCAGTGATGCACCAACACTTATTGACAAAACTGCTGAAAAACCATTTTTTCTTTCAACAATCTTTTTAAACGCAAAAATCTTAGGTGGGAGTCTCGGAATAATGGTACATACGATTCGTCACGAAGTGTATCATATTAATCAATATCTTAAGCGGGGTACGGTCGAAATAATTAATCGTTTAAAATATCGTCACTTCGAGGAGGAAGCTGATACGGAAAGTCTTCCTGATTGTTATACGTGTGCTCAACAAGCGGTAAAAACAAGGCTAACAGAATCCGATAAATATCTGATCCAAAATAAAGCTCAAAAAATTCTAGAAAAGATGGACAAAACGAGAAGATGTCATCCACATATTGAAGTAGAAAAAGGCTCTACGCGTGAATATATTATACGTAAAATGAATGAAAATGAAATCGATTTATAATTCAGAAAGCTGATTCATTTTTTAGTAATCCATCGCTGACCTTCTCGGTCGTTTTATTAACAACAAATAAATTATTCCTCAAGGAAGAATAAAATTTTCTTATATCCTCATTTTTGTTAGAATAGTAGATATGCATTATAAAAAACTTATTTTTCTTTTCACCTTTATCGGATTTATCTTTGTCTCACAAAGTTGGTTATTTCAAAAAAACCAACAATATAATTTTCAATCTCTTGAATATTATCATGATATAAAAGATATTTTTGTTTCAGCAGAAAAAGGTACCTTATTTCTTTTTGATGTCGATGATACCTTGATTACCGTAACTGATGCCATACGATTTGCCCCGCCACTCTTTAAAGTTTTAGCTTTTCTCAAACACCCGCTGTCCACTTTTAAATATTATCAACTGACAAGCGCCATCGTACAACAATCGAATTTTTTCGTCTTTGACCCCCATATTGTACGTTATATCCAGACACTCCGTCAAAAAGATTATAATGTAATTGGCCTCACCTTAATGAGAAGTGGCTCTTATGGCTCTATTAACAGCATGCCTGAATGGCGCAGTACTATGCTAAATGATTTTGGCATAAATCTCGATGATCAATTTCCCGATTGCTCTTTTAAAAATTTATCAAAAAAACATGGGTCTTATCCTTGTTTATATAAAGGAATTTTGTGCACCAACTTCACCGACAAGGGCGCAACATTAGGAGCTTTCCTTGATCGTTATAATCTTCAGCCACCACGCATTATCTTTTTTGACGACAGCGTAAAAATGCTCAATTCGGTCGCAAAAGAATGTGCAAAAAGAGACATTCCTTTTTCAGGATATCAATGCATTGGAGCACAAAAATTATTCAAGACCTGGAATTATCAGCGCGCTTTTTATCAGGTTGACTACTTTATAAAACATCACGTTTGGCTTTCAGATGAAGAAGCTGATACTCAAAGGAAAGTTATTATTTAGGGCCCATTAAGTTTTTAAAAACGTTATAAAAAACAAAGATTGATAATTAATCATCCGTTCGTTCTGAGCGAGTGATTGAGCGAACAAAGAGAGCCGAAATCCGAGTCGAAGAATTGCATAGAATTATCCTTCGACTCACCCTTCGATTCATTTATTCACTCAGGGTTCGCTCTGGACGAACGGCCTTTTAAAATAATCTTGTGTTACAAAACTCAACAAGCCCTAGAGCTTATCCACATTTGTTATTTTCAGTAAAACTTTTTCTTACGCTCGTATCCTTCGACAAGCTCAGGACGAGCGCAAGCGAGAAATGAGCGCAGCCTTTAGTGCTGAACGCAGATGAAGCATCAGGACGAGCGCAAGCGAGAAATGAGCGCAGCCTTTAGTGCTGAACGCAGATGAAGCATCAGGACGAGCGCAAGCGAGAAATGAGCGCAGCCTTTAGTGCTGAACGCAGATGAAGCATCAGGACGAGCGCAAGCGAGAAATGAGCGCAGCCTTTAGTGCTGAGTAAATCGAAGCAATTTTCCTATTTTAGAACTTATAGGAAAATTATTGTTTTCAACCAAATCTCCTCTTGCGCTCGTGGTGAGCATGTCGAACCATACGAGCGCTCTATCCTCGATAAAATCAGGAAGAGCGTAAGCGAATACAGCCTTTTAAGAGATACTTTCAAAAAAATTTTGACAAAAAGAATAAAAAACTATAGTATAAGAATAACAGAATAATAACTCTTATAATTTGAAGGAGTTTCATGTCAATTATCATATTTGCCGTCGTCTGCAATTGACAGGGGTTCTGGTTATTCCGTTACCCCGAACTTATTAAATAAACGTTAAATAAAATTAAACGAAATCCTTTTCGGGGTATTTCTTATGAATTCTTACTTATTGGTTGCTGAAAATATCAGCAAAGTTGTTGGATCAAAAAATTCAAAAAAAACGATCCTTGATAACATTACATTTTCTATCAATCACGGCGAAATTATTGCATTACTCGGTGCCAATGGCGCCGGCAAAACAACTCTTTCCTCATTGATTGCTTCTATTCATCCACCGACTGAAGGCACCCTTCTTTTTGAAGGACACTCAATTTATACCGATATTTGTACCTACAGAAAATCGATTGGCTATTGCCCGCAAAAAATCAATTTGGATAACGATTTAACTGTCGAACAAAATCTTCGTTATGCAGGTTTGTATATGGGACTTGCGCCAGCACACATCAAACAGAAAATTGAATATTTCTTTGATGTTTATGAATTAGGACAATATGCGCATGCAGTCCCTGCCACTCTTTCAGGTGGTTACGCACGTCGCGTTCTTCTTGCACGAGCATTAATGCATGATCCAAAGCTTCTTATTTTGGATGAACCGACCGTTGGTTTGGATCCTCATATTCGCCATCAATTATGGACTATTATTAATGAATTGAAAGCACAAGATGTTTCAGTTGTATTAACAACACATTATTTGGATGAAGCAGAATATCTCTCTGATCGCGTTTGCGTATTAGAAAAAGGAAGAATACGTTTGATTGATACACCAGCAGGATTAAAATCAGCTTATAAAAAATCATCACTAGAAGATGTCTTCATTCAATTAATAAAAGAAGAATCATGCTAAAAGGAAATCTTATGAAAACGTATTCTAACACCATAAAAACCATGTTTCAGCTGCTTAAAGTCGATCTTTTTAAATTTTTTAGATTTACCTTTATTGATGATATTATTAATAAAACCTGTTTTGTGGTTTGCACCGTATTAATCGCAAATTACATCTGGCCCCATATCGGCATGGCAAAAACATTTGGTGTTTTCTTTGCAACGGGAACGATTGTCAGTTGTATATTTTGGGATTGTTGGGGCGTATCGGTGCAATTTGTCGCTGATATTGAAGGTAATAACGTCACACAATATTATCTTTCATTACCGCTATTGAAACAATGGTTCTTTCTCAAACAGATCATATTTTACACTATCAGATCATTAATGCCAGCACTTTATATTGTACTGCTCATCAAAATAATCTTATGGTCATCATTTGATTTATCACAAATACGCATCATTCCTTTTATGGTAGCAATGATTTCATCAAGTTTCTTTGGCGCAGCACTCAGTATTTTTATGACAAGTATGGTACAAAACATGAAATCAATTGATAATATTTCAATTCGCTTTCTGTTTCCCATCTGGTTCTTTGGTGGTTCACAATTTACCTGGCACACGCTCCTCAATATTGCGCCGGTAATTGCATATGCATCACTCCTTAATCCACTTTTATACGCAATGGAATCAATGCGTGTTGTATTTTTAGGCCAAACCGGTTACTTACCATTTTGGATAAGTATCAGCATCTTGTGGATATTTAATATTATCATTGGCATATATGGTTCATATCGACTCATAAAACGCTTAGATTGTGTATAAATATAATAAGGAAACTTATGAAAAAATTTGTGTTTTTGAGCATTTTATTTCTACAAATAATTGCAGCAAAAAAAGCTGATTTAGTACAAATATCTTCAATCAATCCGCACATTAAAATCGATCTCATTTGGGCGACAGGAAATAACCCTTTAGGATTAATTCTTTATCCAGATGGCATCGAATGTTATCTACATAAACCAGCAGCATACGCATTAAGTGAAGTGCAAAAAGAGCTTGCAACCATGGGCTATGGCTTGAAAGTTCTTGAAGCATTTCGACCATTATGGGCTCAAAAAATAATTTGGGATTTTATTAATTTCACACCAAGCAATCCAAACCAAGGACGACATACGTTAGGCTTAGCAGTAGATGTCACGATAATTGACTTAAAATCTGACGAAGAAATTGATATGCCACCGTATGTCTATGATGATGGGAAAGATTATCCAGAAGTTGAAATAACAGATACACAAAAAAAGAATTCCCTTCTTTTAAAAACACTCATGATGAAACACAATTTCATACCGATGGATGAAGAATGGTTTCACTTTGATTATTATAATTGGCAAGAATATGAAGCACTCTCATAAAAGGCTTTAAGGAAAAATATGCAGAAGTTTAAATACATTTTAATTCTTATTTTAACTTTCATCTTCGGTGGATGTTTCAAAAAATCCGATATTCAAGAAATCGATTCTTTTAAAGAAGCACAAACTACATTAGATAAAGCTGACAAAAATACTCTCGTTATTTTTGATATTGATAGAACGCTTACTGTTCCTGCAAATGTCTTTTTACAACACTGGTTTTTCGATACTGACATAGGAAAACAGTTTGTACACGAGACAAACGAGCACATTGATTCACAAGAAAACCCCAAAGAATACGGTAAATTAATCCGAAGCAAACGAAAGTTAGCATTTACCGATCAACCAATAGAATCGATTACGGTTGATCTTGTTAAACAATTACAAAATCGCGGAATTAAAGTTATTGCACTTACATATTACAAGACAGGCGGCATGGGCCTCATTTCCTCACTTCCACAATGGCGTTATGAAAAATTAAAAGAAATAGGCATAGATTTCAGCCGAAATCTCGCACCACAAAATGTAAGTCTCCCCCAGTTTACTTCAAAAAAAGGTCGTCATCCGGTTTTTTACAAAGGCATATTACTCACCGAATTATTTGCAAAAGGAGATGTTCTTGGCACCTTTCTCGACACACTTAACTGGAAACCACATGATACTATCTTTTTCGATGATACACTAGAACACCTTAAATCAGTTAAAAAAGAGATGAAAAAACGAAATATTCCATTTCAAGGATATCTCTACAAAGGTGCTCAACATCTGCCTCATGAAATCGATGAGGAAATTCTTGAAATACAACTGCAACATCTTAAAGACCATGATGAATTCCTCAGCGATAAAGATGCTTATAAAAAACGTAATCCATCACTTCTGGAAATATTTAAAACAAATGACGGAAAAGTTATTGAGATTGAACCGATAAAAAAAGATTTAAATAACGACAAAAAAGTTTTCATTGATGCATTTACTGAACTTTATCGCGAATATCCAGACGTCATGAAACAAGCACTGGAATATTTTGAAACGCTCGAAAAATTCTTGGAATTCGCTTTTGAAGATTATGAAAAAAAAGAATTTGAAGCGCACAAACCTGATAGTTATTTTTTACATGCCCTTTATCACCATAAACCAGTCGGTTATCTTTCTTTTGAAATTAAAGATGATTCAGCCTTTATCAGAAATTTAGCTATACTGCCGACCTTCAAAGGAAAAAGCATTGGAAGAGAACTTACAAAAAGTATCTTTAAATTGCGCCCAGACATTCATAAAGCAAATCTCGTCGTAAGTCGTGCAAATATTCCAGCAATTGAATTTTATAAAAAATTAGGTTTTACTGAAAGTGACAAATCACCTTTAAATATCGATAAAAAAACATGGACAAGCATGGAACTTGTCACCAACTAATGTGGAGTAAATAAGGAAACGCTTGATTGCGACAATTAAAAACTGTTACTTTTAAGCTACATTCATGTTAAACTTATTTTAAGTAACAAAAAAGGGTGAGAGTGACAGGTCGTTATATTGATTATCAAAAAACATTAATTGAGCGCCTTAAGGACCGTGATTATGCCGTTGCATACTTAAATGCTGCCATAGACGAAGGATTAAAAGGTGATAAAGAATCAAAAGCACTTTTCCTTAATGCACTCCGAAACGTAGCTGAAGCATAGGGATCTATAAGTGATTTAGCTAAACGCGCAAGTGTAAGAAGAGAAAGTTTATATCGTATATTATCAAAAAAAGGTAATCCAGAATTAAATTCTTTAGCAACTCTTCTTAATGCGATGGGCTTTAGCCTTCACATTCGCTAACAAAACCTTTTGGGTATTTCAAGGAAAAATACATGAAATTTAAGCTTATTTTAATTCTTATTTTAACTTTCATCTTCGGTGGATGTTTCAAAAAATCCGATATTCAAGAAATCGATTCTTTTAAAGAAGCACAAACTATTCTTGCAACTGTCGATCCTCAATCACTCATAATTTTTGATATTGATGAAACATTATTATCCCCTGCAGATGTTCCATTTCAAAGTTGGTTTTTCTCATCCAAAAGAGGTAAAGCTTTTACTGAAAAAGCTGCTCAACGCGTCCGTGATTTTAAAAACATCGTTATTGAACCCTCCATTATCGATATCATTCAAAATTTAGAAAATCGAAAAATTAAAACAATTGCACTCACTTATTGTGACACCGGTGCTTTTGGAGGTGGTATTATTCCTTCACTACCACAATGGCGATATGAAGATTTAAAGAAAGAGGGAATCGATTTCAGTCCAAGTTTTGGTGACCAAGAAATAATATTTGAACATCTTACTTCAAAAGCCAATCGGCACCCAATGTTCTATAAAGGAATTCTTTTAACTGATGCTTTTAGCAAAGGTGAAATACTTGGTGCATTTTTAGATCGCGTTAATTGGAAACCAAGCAATGTTATTTTTTTTGATGATCGCCTCAACTACTTGGAATCAGTTGAAGAAGAAATGAAAAAACGTGGCATTCCATTCAAAGGATATTTATACAAAGGAGCTCAACATCTGCCACGTAAAATAGACAAAGAAATTCTCGATATAGAATTACAACATCTTAAAGAACATGATGAATTTATCAGCGATGAAGAAGCACGTGAAAAACCTTCCTTTCCTACTTGACATTCGCCATCCAATAGGGATTTTCACACATATCATGTAAAATATGCATTTTGATTGCACATTTTACATGATATGCTCACATCGCCCAACAGAAGCCACACTAACGCTACAGGCTGAAAATTTCTCTATTAACTTCATCTTTTTAATAATTTTCTTTAAACTTATAATGAACCCATAAATTCGGACCACTAGCTAAGATATAATTTTGCCTCCAAAATAATAAGAGCGAGGAGGCATAAATGAGTCGCAAAAAACATAGTGCAAGTTTTAAAGCTAAGGTGGCGCTTGA
>Ga0209417_1002445_pt1 | contig 28404 bp, 25 predicted proteins | sample RifGroF2_FD_184002 | JGI IMG/M metagenome (GOLD analysis project Ga0209417, IMG submission 184002) | Groundwater microbial communities from Rifle, Colorado, USA - Groundwater F2 (SPAdes) (version 2) | ecosystem: Environmental > Aquatic > Deep subsurface > Groundwater | place: Rifle, Colorado... | reverse complement strand
AAGTTTCGACAAAACTAAGGGCGTATTTTTCTTATCGTCATCTCTACTCCGCTTATAACTAATAAATTTTAATAATGTAGCGGGTTACGAAATAACGACCAGATATAAACTACATTGAAAACATAGCTATTAAGTTTTCAATGATCCTTCCTTATTTTCACTTTATTCTCTTTTGATTTTTTCGACGAAATCAGAAGTGAATTTTTATGAAGTGAAAATAAATACAATTTGTGAATGCAGAATACACTCACGTGCAATCTACAAACACAATCATATTATAATACAGCTCTAGAATAGAGCAATATATTATGTGGATAACCCCCACACCTATTTTGGTATTGTACTATGTACGTTCTGACAAAGTCAGAACTATACCAAGATAGGTGTGGGGGATAACTTGGTTTTTACACCACTACCCACGAACACATCATAGCATATTTTTATGCAAAATGCAACGAGTTTACGAGAATACTATTTTATGAAATATCTACTCCAACGCTTGGATCCCTCTTTCTTAAGGACACCACTTGAGACCATAGATACGAGTTCTCTTTGGAGTGTCTTTTCACTATGAGAATGGAGAGAGCCTCCTTGTCCAGGTAAAGTGTGTATCTTGTCCTTTATGTCCTTTATAGTAGCATTACCGCCTAGAATCTTTATGATGTTTAATATATCATCTCGTCTTTGTTTCTTTTGTTCTTCAAAGTTATGAATACCGGATACTTGTTTGATGGCCTTTAAGAGAGTGCCTGCCTTTTGGACACCCAAACTCGGACCTGTACGAATAGGTTGTCCTTTAGAAATTATCTTCTCGGAAAACAATCTGACTTTTGGAGTGTCTGTAAAAAATTCTGATAAGTCTACTTTTTTATTTAAAATTTCAACCTTTTCAAAAGAAGCTATAATGCTCTGTTTTAATTTAAAAAATTCTTTTTTTAGAATATCACTATTCATCGGAGAGACTATATTCATAGTACTAGCGAGATCTAAAAAGGACACAATAACTTCTACTTTTCCAAGTATAACGGACGCGGTATTTGCTGTCTTGTTCTGTTCTATAGAACACATGTCCGATATAATTTCTGTGCCGAGTGTCCTTAATTTATTTCGTAGAGGCTCATCTCTGTCTATAACATCTGTCACCATATAAAGAGCAGTAATGAGTTTATTTGTCTTGGAATAAAGGACACCCCCTCCTTGCTCCTCCCCCTTACTAAGGGGGAGGTTGGGTAGGGGTGAATTGGAGTCCTTGAGATTTTTTTCTTCTCTCAACATTTGTCCATTATATATAAGACACGAGAAAATGCAAGGGCATTTTCTCAGGCCCTAGTCTTTAGGCACTAGGCTCTAGCAAAATACAATACAAAAAATAAAAAGCTAAAGCCTAATGCCTAGCGCCTAATGGCTAGTGCGTGGTAAAATACTTTTATATGGCCAAAAAAAGAAATGATAAGTACGAAAGTAAAGTAACTGGATTAAAAACTCAAACTAAACACGGAATCATTGCAGTTGTATTTTTTGTTCTCGCATTATTTTTCTTGTTAACTTATTTTGATATAGCAGGAGTAGCAGGTCTTTTTGTTTTTGAAAAATTAGAATACTTACTCGGTGTCGGATACATACTACTGCCTACTCTTTTGATTCTACTCGGAAGTTCATTTATAAAATCAGAAGTGCCAGACATCGGATGGACGCGTGTCATCTCTGGAATACTTTTTTTACTCTCAGGTCTCGGCATGATAGACATAGCCTCCTCAGATGAACATGCAGGAGGATTTTTTGGAGAAATTTTAGCGACACCATTTGTCTCTCTTTTTGATGTATATGCTAGTCTCGCTTTTCTCGGAGCAATTTTGATAATTTCAATTTTGATAATGTTTGATGCAAAACTAAATCTCATGCCACTCTTTATGAGAATACGAGAAATGTTTACAAAGAAAAAAGAAGTAGCAGGAGATGAAGAGGAGAATGACCCCTCCCCAGCCCTCCCCTTAGCAGGGGAGGAGGAAGAAGAAGAAGAGAAAAAAGAAAGTACTAGTGAAAAAATCAAAAATGCATTAGGGGTCGGAAAGGTCAAGATAGTAGAAGAGGAAGAAGAGATCCCTATCAAAAAAAGAAAAACAGGGCCTGCCTCTACTTATGTCCCTCCCCCACTCTCTCTCTTGGAAGAAGACAAAGGTAAACCAAATACTGGAGACATCAAAGCAAATGCAAATATAATAAAACGTACGCTTGCAAACTTTGGTATTGAAGTAGAGATGGATGAGATCACGATAGGACCCACAGTCACTCGCTATGCTCTCAAACCAGCCGAAGGAGTAAAACTCTCTCGTATCGTGGGCTTACAAAATGATCTAGCACTATCACTCGCTGCTCACCCTATACGTATAGAAGCTCCTATTCCCGGCAAATCTCTCGTCGGTATTGAAATACCAAACAAATCAAAATCAATCGTCGGCTTGGCTACTCTACTCGGAGATGAAAAATTTCAAAATTCTGCAAAAGCTCTCACAATCGCTCTCGGGCGAAATATTTCCGGCAAAGCTGTATTTGGAAACTTAGCAAAGATGCCACACGCTCTCGTAGCAGGTACTACTGGATCTGGAAAATCAGTCACGATACATTCAATCATCACTTCCCTATTGTATAGAAATGGACCAGAAGATTTGAAACTCATATTGATAGATCCAAAACGAGTAGAGCTCACTCTATATAAAAATATTCCACACTTGCTCACTCCTGTCATCACTGAAGCCAAAAAGACAATTCTCGCGCTCAAATGGGCAGCCAAAGAAATGGATCGCCGTTATGACATATTGGAAACAGAGTCTGTACGAGACATAGAGTCTTATCACAACAACATCTGGAGCAAAAGACCCCTACCCAACCTCCCCCTTGCTAAGGGGGAGGAGCAAGGAGGGGGTCCAGATCGCTTACCTTATATAGTCATAATCATAGACGAACTCGCAGATATAATGAGTACTTACCCTAGAGAACTTGAAGCGGCTATCGTACGCCTAGCTCAGATGTCGCGTGCAGTCGGCATACATTTGATACTTTCTACCCAGCGTCCAGAAGTAAATGTCATCACCGGACTCATCAAAGCCAATATCCCTGCTCGTATAGCACTCAAAGTTTCTTCACAAATAGATTCTCGTACGATACTCGATGCAGGTGGAGCAGAAAAACTCCTAGGTGCCGGTGATATGCTCTACTCTTCGGGTGAAGCTCAACCAGAGCGTTTACAAAGTGCATTTATTTCTGAAATTGAAGTAAAAAAAGTAGTAAAATATTTAGCGGATGCTTATGCAGATGAAGTGACAGAAGAAATTACTCTCACTGCAGGATCTATATCCGCCGATAAAAGTATATTTGAAAGCACTCTCGATGATGACGACATGGATGACGATGATGAAATGTATGAAGAGGCCCGAGCTTGTGTGATGGAAGCCGGGAAAGCTTCTACTTCTTATTTGCAAAGAAAACTAAAACTAGGATATGCTCGAGCAGCCCGATTGATGGATAAATTAGAAGAACGTGGAGTAATAGGGCCTGGAGATGGTGCAAAGCCTAGAGAAGTGCTAGAGAAAATAGAAAGAACAGAAGACGGAAGTAATGTAATTTAAAAAAATGGGAATACTACAAGACGGAAAAAAAATAATCAAAATAGTCGGTTTTTCTGTTTTTTTTATTTTAATTATTCTTTATGCTATTTTTATTTCTAAAGATTTAATCTTTGGCATAAAAATTAAAGATGTAAACTTGTCGGATGGAGCTGTGTTTGCAGATAATATAATTAAAATAAATGGTAATGCAAAAAATGCGATAAAATTGACTCTAAATGGACGAGAAATCTCAATAGATCAAGAAGGAAATTGGAACGAGACAATAGCTCTCCTGCCGGGGTATAATATAGTCACTATAAAAGCCATAGATAAATTTGGCTATGTGGATGAGAAGAATTATCAGTTAATCTTTAAAAACAATGAGTAAAATAAAAAAAGAAAAAAAAGAAGACAAGACTGTGGGAGAATCTGTACTTAGCGATACACTGAAAGCTATCCAGACAAAATTTGGAGAAGGCTCAATAATGAAATTGGGTGATACACCAAAAGTAAACATAAATACGATACCTACTGGATCTATAGGATTGGATATGGCGCTCGGTGTAGGCGGAATACCACGCGGGAGAATCATTGAAATATTTGGACCAGAATCCTCCGGCAAGACTACCCTATCCTTACACATCGTAGCTGAAGCACAAAAACTAGGTGGAGTCTGTGCCTATATAGACGCAGAACATGCCATGGATCCAGAATATACAAAGAAACTCGGAGTAAATATAAATGACTTACTTATCTCTCAACCGGACAATGGAGAACAAGCACTTGAGATAGTGGAGAGCCTAGTACGAACTGGAAAAATCGATGTTGTAGTAGTGGACTCTGTAGCAGCACTCACACCAAAAGATGAAATCGAGGGAGATATGGGAGCATACCATGTGGGTAAACAAGCCAGGCTGATGTCTCAAGCACTTAGAAAACTCACAGCCATAGTCGCCAGATCAAAGACTTGCGTCATATTTATAAATCAGATACGTATGCAAATCGGAGTGATGTTCGGCAACCCTGAAACTACTCCAGGAGGAAAAGCACTTAAATTTTATACATCAGTGCGACTCGATATTCGTAAAATAGCCCAAATTAAAAAAGGTGAAGAAATAGTAGGCTCACGCACAAGAGTAAAAGTAGTGAAAAATAAAGTCGCAGCTCCATTTAAACAGACAGAGTTTGATATCATTTACAATGAGGGCATATCTAAAGAGGGTGAAATAATGGCTTTAGGAGAGAAATTTAAAATTATAGAAAAAAGTGGAAATTCATATTTTTATTTACCCCTACCCAACCTCCCCCTTACTAAGGGGGAGGAGAAAGGAGGGGGTCGCGAAAAGATAAAACTAGGTGTAGGATATGATTCCACCCGTACTTTCTTGAAAGAAAATGAGAAAATTTCTAAAGAAATTCTAAAAGAAATTAGAAAAAAGTTTGCTGAAGAAGCTTAGACGCGTTCTACGTATTCACCAGTCTCAGTATTTATACGTACGACATCTCCTTCATTTATAAACATAGGAGCATTGAGTGTAGTTCCATTTTCAAGAGTAATAATTTTATTTCCACCTTTTGAAGTATCCCCTCTCACAGCAGGAGGAGCTTCTTTTACTTTAAATTCCATCTTGATTGGAAGAGAAACTTTTATTATTACTTCTTCATCATCATTGTCCCAAACTAAAGTAGTGACATTTTCATTTTGTTTTAAAAATTTAGCTGTGTTGCCGATGAGAGCCTCCTCCAATTTAAATCTATTGCTCTTATCTGTCGGATCACAGAACCAAAACTCTCCTTTATTGTGGTATAGAAAAGTGGTATCTCTTTTTACTATATCTGCTTCATCTGCAGAATCAGAAACGTGAAAGGTAGCAGGAAAAACTTTTCCAGAGATAAGACTTCGCAATTTTACTTGGTTTTGAGGTTTTCGTTGTTGAGTACGAGCTACATGAGACTCTACTACTTCACAGGGCTCACCATTGTGAATAATTATTTTTTTCTCTCGAATTTCACTATATTCTAATTGTGACATAAATTTTAGTACCCCCACACCAGGTTTGGGGAAATTCCCTAAACCTGGTGTGGGGGCAAGTTTTTATAATTTATTTAACTACAAAAGGAAGCAAACCCAAAAATCTCGCATGTTTGACAGCAGAAGTGAGAGCGCGTTGATTTTTGGAAGTTACACCTGATCTCTTGTGACTGACAATCTTGCCGTTTGGATTCAAAAATTTCTTTAGAATTTCAATATCCTTGTAATCTATGTATTTTATATTGTTTGCTGAAAAATAATCTTGTTTCATCCCGTACGAAATAAAAGGTATTTGTTTACTTTTATATTCAATTAACTTTAATAATATTTTTTCTCCCCGTGAAAAACATATAAAATGAATTTCGTACGGGATTTCATTCCTTTAATCTTTAGAACGGTATATCTTCGGAATTAATATCTTCTTCGGGGTATTCTATCGCATCGACTTCTCCTTCACTTGCTGGGGCTTTTGAACCTACATTATTTGTTCCTCCATTTCCTCCAGTACTTCCTCCTTTTGGACCAAATTGTGTACGATCAGCGACTATCTCTGTACGGTATTTCTTTTCTCCACTAGTCTTGTCATCCCAACTCCTTGTCTGCATTCTACCTTCTACTAAAATTGAACTCCCCTTTTTCATATATTGTGCTACTGTCTCTGCTTGTCTTCCAAAAACAACTACATTGTGATAATCAGCTGATTCTTGACGTGCTCCGTTCTTGTCTTTCCAAACACGATTTGTAGCAAGAGAAAATGTGCAAACTTTTATACCTGAAGGAAGTGAGCGAAGTTCTGGATCGCGAGTGAGATTTCCTATTAAAATTGCTTTATTTAAATACATGATTCGTAATTTAAAATTTATAATTTGAAATTTGTAATTATCTTATACCGCAATCATTGCCTCTATCTCTTTATCAATCTCTTCTTTATTTATAGGAACAACTACGTCATTGTTTTCACTTTTTTCTGCTTTTGGTTTTCTACTATGCATATCTCCACGTACAAATCTCTTTGCGGCGATGGTGTTTTCTTTCACTGTCTTTAATATCAAAAATCTTATGAAATTTGGATCTAAATCAAGTTTCTTTTTCAATTCCAAAACTTTATCAGAATCCATAGTGAACTTAATCCAACCAAAATATGCCGTGTTAAATTTATTGCGAACATTAGAGATAACTTTAACCATAGAGTACGCAAGCGGAATCATTTTAGGCATTTCATCAGAAATAAGCTCACCGCTAAAAGAAGATACGAGTTCTTTTATATTGCCATACATAACAGGCAAATTCTCTTCAGAAATTGTAGGCACCAAAAGATAGCCGAGTTCATAAACTCTTGAATTTGTATCTGCACCCACATCATTTGATGTGTTTTCTTCTATAATTTCATTATCCTGCATAGGTTTCATAGTAGCAAAAACTTTTTAAAAAAGCAATTCACCTCACCCCAGCCCTCTCCTTGTTAAGGAGAGGGGGCCCTAGATACCAAAAAGTCGTCTGGCATTCGCTATGATAGCCTTTGCTACTTCTTCTTCGGGTAGATTTTTAATCTCAGCAATTTTTTTGACAACTTCCTTTACATAAACAGGCTCATTGCGCTTACCACGATACGGCGCAGGTGCTACATATGGAGAATCTGTCTCAGACATTATCCTATCAAGTGGAGTATTTCTGATTACTTCATCATAATCTTTTGTAAAAGTAATTACTCCAGTAAAAGAAAGATTGAAACCAATATCTAAAAATTTTTTAGCATCTTCCCATGTCCCTGCAAAAAAATGAACGTCTCCCTTTATATTTGGAAAATTTTTCAATAAATCTAACACATCAGAATATGCATTTGGTTTAGTGAAACCATGCCGCGCACCATCCATTGAAGCGTGGCCTTTATCATTTGGATTGTTGCGAATATGAAGCATGAGTGGTTTGTCAAATTCATTTGCGAGCTCTATCTGTGCTACAAAAGCTTGTTTCTGTCTTTCAATAGATTCTTCATCACATCGATAGTAGTCTAGTCCACATTCCCCTATCGCTACAACTTTAGGATCTTTCAAAAGTTCTCTATAAGCTTGTTTATTAAAAATTTCTCCGCGAGAAGTAAATTCTTTATTTCCTTCCCCCAGCTCTTTTTCGTCATGAAATGATGCCCCGGTGTGAATAGGATGCAATCCAATGATGGCATACGTATTCGTATACGTATAAGTCATCTCTACTGCTTTGCGCGAAGTATCTATCTGTGTACCGACATTTATCACCCAGGTATCGTTTGCCAAAGCACGAGCAATAACCTCATCTCTATCAGCATCAAAAGCTGTAAAATTAACATGGCTATGAATATCTATGTATTTGGGCTGCATGGTGATGTATTTTTACCCTTCCCCCTTGATAAGGGGGAAGTTGGATGGGGGTCTAAATTCAAAGACCCCTCCCTAACCCTCCCCTTATTAAGGGGAGGGGGATTCAATTCATTCATAATATTTTCTACGACACTACTTATGTTAGTATTTATCTCTGTATTTGTAAAACGTAAAACTTTTATATCAAGCCCATCAAAATAATTACTTCTCACATCATCATATTCTTTCGCCTCTTTTTCAAAATGTTGTGAGCCATCAATTTCAATTACCAGTTTTTTCACTGGACAATAAAAGTCAGCAATATATCCACCAATGCTGTGCTGTCTCCTAAACTTCCAGCCAAGCTGTTCTCTTCGTAATCGTGACCATAATAAAATTTCCTGTGGAGTTTGATTATTTCTCAAACCAACTCGTCGATCTTTTAATTTTAAAATATTATATACAACAGTCATTGTATTTTAACCCCTCCCCCTTGATAAGGGGGAGGGTCAGGGTGGGGGTATTAATCTTTACGAGGAAATAAATTCTCTGGCATCTTTTTTGTTTTAATAGCTTCAAGTATTTTTTCTGAAGTAGATGGTAAAAATGGTTTAAGTTCCCAAGCTATTCTAAACACTTCGTTAATATAATTTTGTACATTTTTCTTTGCATTTTCTGGATTAGTTTTAATTTCCTGAAATGGTTTTTGTTCTTGAATTGCCTTATCTACCCATGCGATTCTCTCCCAAACTTCATCCATGGCACTTTTAATTTCAAATTTTTCTAAATACTTTACACAATAAGAATTTTTTATTAAATAATCATCTTCTGGATTTATATCTGGAAATGCATCATAAGAAATTGCCATTTTTAATGATCTCGCAACTAGATTCCCCAACCCATTCGCTAGCCCTGAATTATACGCATCTTTAAATCGTTCCATTGTGAATGGACTATCTTCAAAAGAAGATACTTCTCGCAAAAGAAAATAGCGAAGCGGGTCCGTGCCGTACTCTCTCACTAATTCTTTCGGGTCTGCGACATTCCCCAAGGTTTTGGACATTTTTACTCCTCCATCTGCCGTAATAAAACCATTTACTACTATCTGATGAGTATTTTTTACACCGGCAGCCATGAGCATCGCTTGCCACATTGCGGATTGAAAACGAGTGTTGTCTTTCCCGCAATATTGTGTAGGGTTTCCCTGCACCCAATACTTTTCAAAAAGATTTTCGCCCCCTGCTAAGGGGGAGATGCCAGAGGCAGAGGGGGTCGAATTCTCTGGCCAACCCAAAGTAGAAATATAATTTGTAAGTGCATCAAACCACACATACATCACATGATCTTCGTCCCCCGGCACCGGTATACCCCAAGACATTTTACTTTTCAATCTTGAAATAGAAAAATCTTGTAAACCACGAGAGACAAAAGCCTTCATTTCATTATAGCGGAAATCAGGAATTACAAAGTTTGGATTCTCTTCATAAAACTTCAGTAATTTTTCTCCAAACATACTATATTTGAAAAAATAATTTTCTTCTTCAATAATTTCAAGTGGACGGCCTGGATGTACTCCGCATTCATCATTTACAAGCTCAGAATCACTCTTTGTCTCTTCACAACCAACACAATATTTTGCTTCATAATTTTTTTTATAGATATATCCATTATCATTTACTTTTTTCCAAAATTCTTGCGCAGACTTTATGTGATGTAAGTCAGTAGTGCGAACAAAATGCAAAATTTCTTCATCCATACCAAAAATTTTCACTGACTCTTTAAATTTCAAAAAACTTTCATCTACAAATTCTTGAGGCTCCTTGCCAAAAGACAAAGCTTTCTCATAAATTTTCATCCCATGCTCATCTGTACCGGTATTAAAAAACACATCAAAACCTTGAAGTTTTTTATATCTAGCTATGACATCTGCTCGCACAAATTCAAGTGCATGCCCCATATGCAAATCTGCATTTACATATGGCAAAGTCGTAGTAATGTAAAAACTATTCTTTGTCATCTCTTTTTTTCAATAAAATCTTATCTTTTTCAATATCATTCAAAAATTCCATCAAAATCACAGACATAGGAATAGAAAGTATTGCGCCCCATACTCCGCCCAATTCAAAACCTATAACAACTGCCAAGATAATGACAATAGGTGAAAGGCCTACTATCTTCTCAATAATAAGCGGAGCAAAAAGGAAAACTTCAAATTGATGAACAATTATATATGCACCGGTAACCATTATCGCAGTACCTACTCCAGCAGAGATATATGAAAAGAAAAAAGTAGGCACTAAAGCAACAAAAATACCATAAGGAACCATCTCCATAATTCCTGTGATGATGGCTAAAAGAAGTGCGTATTCTATACCAAGTAATGACAATATCAAATAAATCAATATGCCGACGACAATACCGAGCAACATCTGTCCTTTTACCCACAGACCTATCTTGCGACTTGAACGCGCCCACAAGTCCACTACATAATTTTCATAAGAAATAGGAATAATAATACGAAGAAAATTCTCTATACCCTTTTCTTGAATTGAAAGATAAAAAGAAAGAACGATAATGAGAAAAAAGTTGAATATACTTCCAAAAGCTATAGATATCGTGGTAAAAAATCCTCCAGATAAGTTCAAAATAAAAGTCTTTGATACAGAAAGGAGTGACGAAACAGAAAAATCTCCTCCCAAGCTATTTACTACATCTTTTGCTCCAGAAAATGCCTCATTTTTGAAAAAATTTAAAATAGAAACATCGGGAGCATAAGAAGCCAAGAAATTAGAAAAATTATAAATTTCAGTTATCAAAAGCGGAGCAAAAAGATAAAATAATCCGGACAAGATTGATAGTGATACGGCATAGGTGATCACAATACCTAGAATTCTACCAATTCCTATTTTTTTGAAATGAGGAACGGATGACTCCATAAAAGAAGCGATCACGATTGCAGTCAAAACCACCAAAGCTAAATCTCTCAAAAACCAAAGTAAAAAAATAGAAATAAGAACTAAAATAGCCCGAATCATAGTACCGGTTGAGACGGAAACAAGATTAATATTCCCTTTATCAGACATAGAAATATAATAGCACAAAAAAGACTAAAATTTAAGGATTTTCAAAAACGCTGTTTTTTCTTTAAATGGTCCTATAAGTGCTAAGTTTAATTTTTGATTTTGAAAAATTTCTCGAGCTAATTCTTGGACTTGTTTTGCTGTAACCTTGCGTACTTCTAGAGCTTTTTCTTCTATATTGTCAGATTTTCGTTTCAAAAGCTCTTGTCCACCGTAGAAATTTGCAATGTCATCGCTCGATTCCAAAGAAAGCTTCATATTCCCTATCAAGCATTCTTTTGCTTTATTCAACTCTTCTTCTCCAACTTTTTCATTTTTTAATTTTTTACACTCTTCCAAAACTGCAGACAATACTTCGTCTATCCTTTTATTATCTACTCCGGCAGAAATTTGAAAAAATCCATGATCCGTATAAGCATCGTTATATGCTCTAACATAATATCCTACACCCATCTCTTCACGAAGTTTTTGAAAAAGTCTAGAACTCATACCTCCACCCAAGACTCCGCCCAAAACTGTAAGCACAGCATTTTTTTTACTGAATAAATCATACGTACGTACACCGAGTACAAAGTGTGTCTGATCTGTCTTTTTGAAACTTATTAGGGCTTCAGGTTTACTTTGAATTTCTTTCACTTTCATCTTACTCATCTTCTTGCCTTGTTTTATATCTCCGAAAATCTTTTTTGCTTCACGCAACACTTCTTTTTCTGTGACAGCCCCTGCGACTACTAGCACCGTAGCTTCCGGCAAATAATGAGCTTTTTTATAAGCAACAAAATCATCGCGTTTCATATTTAAAATATTTTTCTTCGTTCCAGCGATATTCCATCCAGCTGGAGTGTCTCCATAAAGCAATTCCATCATCAAATCTTGCACATGCCTATTTGGCAGATCTTCATACATATTTATTTCTTCTATGATTACACCCTTTTCTTTTTGCATCTCTGCCTCAGGAAAAGTAGAATTCAAATAAATATCAGAAACAATTTCAAATATCTTGCTGAAATGCTTTGCGTCAGATTTGGCATAATATCCCGTATATTCTTGCGCTGTAAAAGCATTATACTGGCTACCGAGTGCGTCCAACTCTTTTGAAATATCAATAGCTTTGGGTCTCTTTTCTGTCCCTTTAAAACACATATGTTCCAAGAAATGCGAAATGCCATTCACTTCTTTTTTCTCATATTTGGATCCAGCTTCCACCAATACAAGCACGGTTGCTGTCAGATTTTCCTTCATCGGAATAGTAACAACACGCAGTCCATTTTTTAAAACTTTTTTTGAAAATTTCATTATATTTTTTCTTTTATATAATTCTTTAAATTAGCCACCTTGACCCTCTCCTGTTCTCCAGTATCACGATCACGGACAGTAACTATGTCATCGGTAAGAGTACTAAAATCAATTACAATACAAAATGGTGTACCTATCTCATCTTGTCTACGATAGCGTTTACCGATATTACCATTGTCATCCCACTCAGTACGTACTTCCTCTTTTAACATTTCATAAACCTCGCGCGCTTTTGCCACAAGTTCTGGTTTATTTTTTAATAAAGGAAAAACAGCAACTTTGATCGGCGCAAGAGCTGGCGAAAGTTTAAGAACTGTTCGTTCTTCTCCACCAAACTCCTCTTCAGTATAAGCTTCGGAAATAAATGTCAGAAACATGCGACCAAGCCCTACAGAAGTCTCCAGAATCCATGGAATATATTTTTCTCCAGTATTTGGATCAGTGTAATTTAAGTCAGTTCCAGAATGCTTCATATGTTGAGTTAAATCGTAATCAGTGCGATCATGAATACCTTCAAGCTCATCGAAGCCATTTGATGGAAAGTTGTATTCTATATCCCATGCATCTTTTGCATAAAATACAAGGTTGTCATGTTGCTTGAAACGCAAATTTTCTGGTTTTATTCCCATTTTTATATACCAATTAAAACGATCTTGTTTGATTTTTTCATACGCCTCTTTATTTTCGTTGGGACGAATAAAATATTGGGTATCTGCTTGCTCAAACTCACGTGTACGGAAAAGAAAATTACGAGGTGATATTTCATTACGAAATGCCTTGCCTATTTGCGCTATCCCAAAAGGAATTTTTGCCCGGGTTGTATCAACCACATTTTTAAAATTTAAATATATTCCCTGACACGCTTCCCCAGGCAGATAGACAGGATTTTCATTTTTACCCGTAAAATCACCCATATTTGTTTTAACCAACAAATTAAACGCACGAACTTCCGTGAAATCCTTTGCCCCACACTTAGGACATTTTATTTTTGCCTTATGTTCATTAAAAAGATCATTGAGTTGTTTCTCAGACATTTTTTCATCCGCCTTAATTCCAATTTTCTCAAGTTCCTTATCGACTCGAATACGCGTATTACATTTTTTACACTCCGCAAGAGGATCTGAAAAACCACTCGTATGGCCAGAAGCTTCCCATACTCGTGAGTCTTTAAACATTGCTGAATCAAGACCAAAATAGTTTTCACGCTTTTGAACATGCTCTTTCCACCATTCAGCCTTGATGTTATTTAAAAGCTCTACTCCATAAGGCCCAAAATCATACATTCCTGCCATTCCCCCGTAAATTTCCGAGCCTTGAAAAATAAAGCCACGTCTTTTACAAAGAGAAACTATTTTTTCCATTAAATCATTTTTTATATCTTCTTTTTTATTTTCTTCTGACATAGATTTATAATTTATTTTATTCTACTACAGTACCTCCATTCAATGGGAAAGCCTCATCAGCATCAAGTTTTGTGCTAAGACCTGCTTTGTTGACTTTCACATTTACATTAGCAAAATCATCATGTCCCGTCAAAATCGCATCATTTATGATAATAGGCATCGTGCCAATTTGAGTGACTGAGGGCTTGAATGCCAATTGAAATGACACTGAACGGACAGGACCATTTATCCCAGCACCCCTTGCTATCCTGTCTGCGTTCCAGACTATTTCTCTTGTGGAAGAATTATATTTTATATCCTCACCCGCTGGAGAAATGGTTCCCATAAAAGTCATCCAAGGTGGTATAGTAGAATTTACTCGAACATTAGAAATACTATTTGCCGTATTAGAAAGACTCCAGACTACAGTATAAGTAGTAGGCTTTTCAGCTTGAGGTGGTATAGTACCAGTATTTGTAAAAGGTCCTGAATAGTAAAGTGCTTTAGTAGAAAAACCAACATCTGAGATAATTCTCACGACAGCGGAAGAAGAGTTTGCGAGTTCACTGATAGAAAAACCTTCTACAGACTGCTTACCAGAAACATCTATATCTATATTAATTGAAGGATTTGTGAGAATCTCTCCCGCCGTAGAGAATAAAGGAAGTGGAGAAACAGAAAAAGATACAGATCTAGACTCACCAGGATCAAGATCCCTCAATTGATTTTGAGAATTTTTATTCCAAGTTATTATATCTTTTGAAGAATCATAAAATCCCCCCTGCACTATTATTGTTTTACGGTTGAATGCATTACCTCCAATTTTTGCCTTAATCTCTAAATCATTTATTTTAGTATCGGAATTATTTACAAAACGTATTTCTGCATTCACATTGGTCTTCGTGTCCGTAGCATATTCTCTCTGTGAGACACCGTTGATATAGAGATTAGCTTCTATGAAAGGCTTCTCTACTAAAAGAGTACTCTTAATAGAATTAAAAACAGTTCCAATAGAAGATTTATCTGTAGTGGACTGTGAACCACTAGAGACAGTAAAAGTCTTTTCTTCTCCATCAAAAACGTCTACCATTTTACCAAGAATAGAAATTTCGTGCTCTCCACCAGGGGCAAGATCTCCTAAATTCCAAACATTATTACCAAATGATGGTGCTGGAGTAGATTTTATAAAAGAAAAACCTACAGGATAGTCGAGGCGAACGAGTATTTTAGGCGCAGGAGTAGTAGCATTCAAAGATGCCTTTACATTTAAAACAATATCTTGATTGGGGCTTATCGTGCTAGGAGCATCAATCGTAAGATTTATCGGTGTAGAATTTATATTTACTTCGTATAATTTTTCTTTAACAAAGATAGCGTTGGAGCCAGAAACTCTATATTCGAGAGTGATCTTTATCGGGCGGACACTTCCTTGTTCTCCGAATAAAATCAATTTTAAGTTTTCATTACGAACAGCCCCGGCAGGAATAGTACCGAGTGATTGCCGAAAACGCTCAGTATCAGAAGATAAATCTGATATTGAACCTTTAGGGTATTCTACGATCATATCGACTAGGTCAAGCGGAGAATTATTTCTATTTGTTATACCAATGATAAGCGGAAGCTCTTCTCCCCCAGCAGTAAAATTATTACCAATAATAGATATCTCTATATTATCATTTGAAACGGTGTTGCTTCCAGCAAAAAAAACATACGCTGCATAGCCCAAAGTCAAAACAAAAAAACTAACTGAAAAAATAAAAAACTTCTTAAAGAGAGATGTCTTCATAAAGAATCTTTCTGCAGAGTCAAGTCCTTTTTTTCCTTTCGTTTCCCAAGAATCTAAAACGTCTCTTTTATTTAAGTGAGAAAAGCTATCACGATGTTCTATTTTAGTCTGATAACTTTTACTAAAAAGTTTACCCTTCAATTCTTCGAGCCTATTCAACTTATTCTTATCATTCGTAGACATATAGAGAATTGTAACACCCCGAACGAAATTTTGAAAATTTTCAACGGGGCAAGTATTTTATAAATGTGTCTCCTTGAGGGCTTTGTTGATTTGGTTCAATACTTGGGACTTTGATTTTGAAACTTCAAATACTAAGTTTTCTTCAAATGGAGACTTCACAAAATTCTCCAATACCTTATCATCACCGATATACCCCAAATTGTTTAATATACGCAAAACTAAAATAATCTCTACATTTCGTAATTCTTTTTTTCCAGTTTTTTCTAAAACAGAAAAACCATTTATAAGATCGGAAAACAAAATCTCATTCGGCTCTACTCCAGCGAGCAACCTCTTTAATAACTTTCCTATATTAGAAACAATCAAAAAAGTCTCTTTATCTTTTAAAAGTTGTTCGAGCTTATTAGTCTTTGAAGCACTAGTCACCCGCCAAAAATCTTTACCTTGCACTAAATCAATTTTAATATAAGAAAAATCTTGTAAGACAAAACGAAGCTTGGAAGATATCTTCCGCACCCCCTGCGCAGAAGCATATATCATCCCCAAATCACGGGTAAAAATAGGATAATATTTCCCCGCTTCTCCATAATTTTTACTCCCCAATATTATGCCCTCTGTATGATAAATATGATGCATTAGAATTCTTCTTCGTTTTTATCCTCAAAACTTTTAAAAATTATATTAAATTTAGGTAAAACCATTTCAGGTATTTTGTGATTACTACCAAATGAATTCAACATTCCATCGTGAACAGGAAAACAAGCTTTTGGTTTTATTTCTAATGCATATTTCATAAAATCTATTACTTTCGTCCAAGGACCACCCACAGGCAATGCCAATATTTCAATTGACTTACCAGGGTTATAGAAAGCATCACCTGGGTAAAATAATCTTTTATCAATAAAAAAAGCTGTATTCTGCACTTGCCATATTTCTTCAAAAATTTCTTCGTGTTTACAATCATGTGCTTCTATTTTCACACCAAGAATTTCTGTGACTTTTTTATCTTCTAAAACTTCATATTTAATTCCTACTCCATCCAACAATTTTCCAACTCCAATATTTGTAATTATTTTTACACTTGGGTTGTTCACTAAAATTTTTTTTAGGGACTCAATATGTATGTGATCTCCGTGTTCATGAGTAATTAAAATTAAATCAATATTTCTCTCTTTTATTTGTTCATCAGTAGTCCAAGAACCTGGATCAGTCATTATTTTTCTGCCATTTATTTCTATAACTAAACAACAATGTCCTAGCTTCTTGATTTTCATAGTTTTATTTTACCACAGAATAAGAAACGCCGGTGGCTCGCGTACGAGCTACCGGCTGAACTTTCTTGGATTGGGGAACCTAGGGTGCCATCGGCACCCTGTGACTGAGCGAACAGAAGTCAAAGGCTTTAGCCCTCGACTTCGTCAGTCGTGTGGTCTTGATGGTGTGCTTCCGTTCCTTTCTCTCCGGGCTCCCGTCGGAACGAAATCCCCAGTTGTGAAGGAACCGATTCGCCGCCCTGACAAGTACCTGTTCGGGGGTTAGATCTCGAGAACTCTTCACTTTAGACACCTCCTACTATATCATCACACTGATTTTACGAAATAGCAAATATTATTTCTCAATTTTTATTTTAAATACTAGTTCGCCTATTTTTATTTCTTCCCCGTCGGTATTTTTAAATTCTATTTTGGAAGCCAAAACAGTCTTTTTAATTTCATTTTCAAATTTTTCAATTAATTTTTTGCCCTCATCATTCGTCTCAATAGAGAGTACTACGACGTCATTCGGAGTGAGGCCTATCTTCTTTCTCATGTCTTGTAGAGCTCGTGCTAATTCACGGTAATCTCCTTCTTTTTTAAGCTCTGGAGTAATTTCCAAATCTAACTCTACTTCATTTTCAATACTTTTATCTTGTTTTATTTCTTTTACGTTTAATTCGTCTTTAATTAATTCTGCATACTCAGTTCGTAATTCGTAATTCTTGATTCGTAATTGATTTAGTGGTTGACGAACTTTTATTCCGGCTTTCTGTCTTGCCTCAAGACCCAAAGTTACAATATTCCTCACAATTTCCATCTTTGAAATAACATCAGTATTTGTTTTTTCTGCTTCAACCCATTTTGTCAAATGCACACTCTCAACATCATTTTCATTTTTTAACTTCAACCAAATATCCTCTGCTGTAAATGGAGCAAATGGAGCTATGACTATCGCCAAAGTTTTCAATATATAATATAGAGTTTGCTTGGCTTCTTTATCTCCATCTTTAATTCTGTCACGAGAACGACGCAGATACCAAGTGGAAAGATCGTCTATAAATAAATCTATTGGCCTAGTAGCCTCTGCCATGTCGTAATTCTCCATGCTTTTCGTAATTTCCTCTAAAGTCTCGTGAAATCGAGTTAAAATCCATTGGTCAAGTACATCATCACTATCTGAAACATTTTTTATCTCTAAGTCTTTCTCTCTATAAAGTTCATAGAAAGTAAGAACATTAAAAAGTCTACCAATTATCTTACTGGCTATATCTTGCACTGCTTTTTCTGAAAAGTTTGCATCTTCACCTTTCATCAGAGTGGAAGACATAAGATAAATACGCAATGCATCTGCACCATATTTATCTATAAAACTCCAAGGGTCAGGATAATTATTTTTTGACTTAGACATTTTCTCTCCATCTTCTGCTCTCAATGTACCAGTTGTTACAACATTTTTAAAAGGCGCACTACCAAAAAGAATAGTAGATACTGTATGTGTATAATAAAACCAGGTCCTAGTCTGAGCAATATATTCTGCCACAAATCCTGCAGGAAAATTATTTTTCTGCCAATCTTTATTTTCAAAAGGATAATGATCTTGCGCGAAAGGCATAGATCCAGACTCAAACCAACAATCGAGTACCTCTGATATGCGAACTAAGTCATTCCCACATTCGCAAACGAGAGACACTTCATCAATATACGGTCGATGTAAATCCATTTCATAATTTTTATTGTGCGGAAGAGGAATAAAATCAAATTTTCTTATTTCAGCATTTTGTAGAGAAATTAATGGGTTGTTTGTACTTGATAAATCATCAAACATAAAACCTTTCATCAAAAAACTCAATGCGCAAGTCGCTCCTTGATGACCAACAATAAGAATATTTTTGCCAGAATATTTTTTTTCTATATCATAAATAAAATCTCCAACTCGTTTTACGACTTGAACAAAACTTTCTCCATCAGATAAATTATCAAAAGGATTATCTAAATAACCCCCGTTGTAATATTTGATAAATAGCTCTCGTTCTTTACCTTCAAAAGAAGAACTGATTTCCCATTCATGAATACGCTCATCAATAATAATATTTTCTAGAGGGAAACCAATTTGTCCACAAATTATTTCTGCACTTTCTTTTGCTCTATTGTAAGGTGAACAGATGACAACATCCACTTTTTCTTTAAAATTCTTGGAACTTTCCAAAATCTGACTTTTGCCTTTTTCTGTTAATTTTGCACTTTCCTCCAAATCTTTATATTTACATAATCCATTATCAATATTATTCTCGGCCTCTCCATGTCGCATGACAAAATATTTATTTCCAGATTTTTTAGTTTTATTTTTTAAATCTTCTATAGAATTTACGAATGTCTGCTTCTTGCATTTATCACATTTCCAAACAGGAAGAGGACTAGCCCAATAACGGTTTCTAGATATATTCCAATCTGGAGCATTTTCCATTATATTTTTGAATCTTCCCTCTTTTAAATGAGAAGGAATCCAATTCATGCTCTCTGCTTGTTTTATTACATCATCTTTTACTTTTTTTATATTTATAAACCATGAAGGCAAAGCATAGTAAATGATAGGCGTCTCACAACGATAACAATGCGGGTAAGAGTGAATTATTTTTTCTTTAGCAAAAAGAACATTGTTCTTCGCAAGATATTTTATGACTTCCACATCTGCTTTTTGATGTCCATCTTTTTCTTCAGATTTAGGTTTTACTTGCATACCCGCAAAATCAGTAACTTCTGTTTTAAATTTGCCCATTTCATCTACATGGATAATCCAAGGAATATCATTTTGTTTTGCTAGGTTCATGTCGTCTTCTCCGAAAGCTGGAGCCTCATGAGCCATTCCAGTACCTTTGTCTAAAGTTACGAAGTCTGCATGCCAAACTTTCCAAATATTTTCATTTTTTGCCAATTCAGAATTTTTATAATATGGGAAAACTGGTTTATATTTTTTGCCAACTAAATCACTACCACTGATTTCTCCCAAAATAGAATATTCTTTATCTTTTAAAACATTTTGCAGTGTTTCTTTTGCAAGTATAAAAATCTCATCACCTATTTTTGCTTTCACATAAGTAAAACTTTTATTTATAGCAATAGCAGTATTGCCGGGAAGTGTCCATGGTGTAGTCGTCCAAGCGAGCAAATATGTCTTAGGATCACCTGCCCCGTAGGAAATACTCTTTCCTTCGGGATCTTCCAATTCAAATTTTACATACACGGAAATATCAGAAATATCTTTATAACTATTATCCATCGCAATCTCTGAATTGGCTATCGGTGTCTCACACCTCGGACAATAAGCGAGTACTCGAACTCCCTCATAGACTAGTTCTTTCTTATTCAATTCAGACAATGCCCACCAAACGGATTCAATAAAAGTATTGTCCATGGTTTTATAGCTACCACGAAAATCTACCCAGCGACCAATGCGCTCTATTCCCTTTTCCCAATCCTTATCGTATTGGAGAACCTTGCTTCGAGCATATTCAACAAATTTATCAATACCATATTCTTCAATTTCTTGATGTCCTGCAATTTTTAATTCTTTTTCAACAATATTTTCAATCGGTAAACCATGACAATCCCAACCCCACTTGCGAGGCACATAAAAACCCTGCATCGTTTGGTATCTACCGATTACATCTTTTGCTGTACTCCCTAAAATATGCCCATAATGAATTTGTCCTGTAGCAAAAGGCGGACCATCGTAAAAAACATAATGCCCCTTCGGAGATGCTTTCTCCAGAGATTTTTCAAAAGTTTTATTCTCTCGCCAATATTCTAATATTCGCTCTTCACGAAGCGCCGTCTCGGATTTTTTATTTATATTTTTTTCTTCCATAAAATTATTTTTTAATAAAAAAACTCGTCCACGTACAACAATTTTAATAATTGCTATACAAGGACGAGTTTCTTTCGTGGTACCACCTTGTTTACTTCTCATTTATCGCTATAACGGGCTTACCCGTCGGGTTCTACTTTATTTCTTCCCGAAACTCAGGGGTGATTTCCCTTCAACGTTTATAAATGAATAATAACACAAAACAATAATAAATAAAACAATTTCATTTTTTATATTTTATTGTATAAAACCTATTTACACCATGGTTGAAATAGGTAAAATATACTCATCGTTTTTCTGTATAAGATTTTGCCAATTTAAAAGTTTTGAAATTATCCCCTATTTTTATTTCCTTCAAATAATCAAGAAAATCTTTGGGTAGAGGTGCAGGTCCCACCCAAACACTTTTTTGGATCATTATATATCCAAATTTCACTAGATGTCGACGAAACCAATCTCGTTCCTTTCTAAAAGCAGTTGGAATATCATACATAACAATCAAATTTTTTGAAGCATTTTCTAAAAACGGAGAAGCAAAAGTTGTGTGATAAAAATCTTTTTTTCTGTTTTCTTTTTTTATACGATTATTTTTATTTTTTAAAAAGATCGGGATACCAAAAGAATTTACTCTCATTCCTTTATAAAAGAATCTGCCTTTTGAGTTCATGTGCGTATTGTAGCATTAATTACACATTTCAACCATGGTTGAAATGTGGGTATTGCTGAAAATATATATAAATCCGAAAAATTTAATTTCTCAACCCAAGTTTTCCAAGCCTAGCAGAAAACCCATCTTTCTTTTTTTCTTTTTTTATCCCGCCCCCCCCCACAAGCAATAATAAAATTATCATGCATTTTTTTAAGTTCAAGTGATGAAAGCTTACCGAAAACTTTTACTGCGTCTTCTGATTTATTTTTAAAATCAATATCTTTTTTTAAAATTTCTGGATGCACTTTGAGCGCATGCTCATTGATACCGAGGAGATACAATCCTGAAAGCCTTCGCACTCTTGAGAGCGCCACATAACCCTGCCCAAATTCAAAAACTTGAGATAAATCCATCACTGCAGCATCCATACTCATCCCCTGACTCTTGTGCACAGTGATAGCCCAAGCGAGACGGAGAGGAATCTGTGTGATTTGTGCATATATCTTGCCATTTTCTTCCACACTCCAATCTACTGGTGCTATAGTGATATCACGTCCACTCTTAGTTTTGATAATGGGATAACCACTAAATTCTTCATAACCGATTACGACACCCAGGGTGCCATTTACAAATCTTTCTTTTTGATTATTTTTTGTACACATCACCACTGCTCCTTTTTTTAATTGTAAAACCTCCGGTGATAAACATCCCTTTTTTAAATTTTCTACCATCCTCTCTTTTCCACTCTCGAACATTTTAAAAGATTTTATTTCTTCTTCTATTTTTGACAATTCAATATTATTTATCCTATCCACATCAAAATTATGCGAAAAAAGCTTTGTAATATTTACAATTTCTTCAGAAATATCATCAACATCTATCTGACGTGAGACTATAAAATCTCTGTGTATTTTTGAAACATTGTTTGTACGTATACCCGAAAGCACAGAAAGATAATCTTTGTCATCTTGGCGGTGTTGTTCTGTCAAATAACACACGACTAAATGTGCTCTCTCCCAAGCACCAGAATCATAAGCAAAAGTTCCTAACTTATTTATCTTTTTTGCAAATAAATTTTGTTTTACTTTTTCTTCTTCTCTTTTTACAATCGGTGGTAACTGAAAAAAATCACCAACTAAAACAATTTGTATTCCACCAAAAGGTTCATCATTTTGTTTTATTTCGCGACAAACCATATCCACCATATCTAGCATATTTGCAGAAAGCATAGATATCTCATCTATGATCAATACTCGTGTACGACGTACACGCTTTGCAATATATTCACTACTAGCTATTTTATCTAAATCATATTTGTCTAAATTTGTTTTTATGCCAATACCACTCCAAGAATGAATAGTCATACCTCCTATATGCGTCGCTGCTATACCGGTAGAAGCGGTAATAGCAGGCTCAATATCAGAGTCGCGAAGATAATTTACAAAACTATTTATCGTATGTGTTTTTCCTGCTCCTGGTTCACCAGTCAGAAAAACATTCGCACCAGTTTTTAAAATGTTTATTGCTTGTTCTTGGGTCACTGCATCATTCTACTACATTTTCTTTGGAGCGACGATGCCGAGGAGGTGTAGTCCTGTTTTCATCACAAAAGTAAAAGCATAAGTAAGAGCTACTTTATACGAAGAAGTTTTATCATCTTTATTTACAATAACAATATTTCCGTAAAAGCTATTATAGGAGCGAGCGAGTTCAATTAAATAATTTGCAATATAATGCGGTTCATGTTCTTTAGCTGATTTCAATACAATTTCTGGAAACTTATACAACAATTTTTCTACTTCAAAAATTTCTTTCGGTACCATTGCAAAATCCGGGAGAATATTTTCTTTTTGTGCTTTTTCTAAAACTGAATTTGCTCGCGCATAAGAATATTGTAGATATGGTCCTGAATCCCCCTCAAAAGAAATTGATTTTTCAAAATCATAAATAATATCTCCACCGATGGATTGTTTCAATACTGAGTATTTTATTGCCGACACTCCCACGTCTGAAATAATTTTTTCTTTCTCTTCTTTTAAAAGATCTCTGTCTTTCATTTTTTGAGATATAGCTTCTCGCGCACTTTCAATTAAAGATTCACCTGTAACCACATTTCCCTTTCTAGAACCCATCTTGCCTGAAGCAAAACGCATCATACCATGAGTGATGTGCTTCATTTTATTTTTATATTCAGGATGAATTACTGATATTGCTTTCGCAACTACGCGCATATAGTCCATTTGTTCGCTAGCGGTCACCACTATTGATAGATCCATCTCAGGGTATGTTTTAAATTTTTCTTCTGTCAAACCGAGTTCTTTCGTCTCATAAGTTGGCAAACCTTGTGAAGTGATAAAAACTCTAGTATGAAGCTTGGGATCGTATTTATCTGCTTTAAAAACGATAGCCCCATCTGATTCTTCAAACACATTACCTATGTTCGCACGAACAATTTCTTCACCAATTGGCGCCATCACACTTTCCAAAAAATAAAATTGAAATTTTGTACCGAGCATTTTGTAAAGATCTTCAAAAGCTTCCATCGTAGCTTTGAAACCCCATTCGTATATTTCATTTATTTTCTCATCGCTTCTGGTGTAGATTTTTTTATTTATTTCATTAATTTCTTTTTTTATATTTTCATCATTTTCATAACCCTTTGCACCTAAAACATACGCCTTACCAATATTTGATGCTTGTAGGTTATGGTCCCCATCTTTACTTTGCAATTTTTCATCTTCTAAAAGTCCATACATGGCTTTAGCTATATGAAGCCCTATGTCGCCTTGATAATTCGCCCGCATCGTTTCTGCACCAGAAAATTCCACTAAACGAGAAATGGATTCGCCAATGGCATTACTCATCAAGTGTCCTATGTGAAAAGGTTTAAATGGATTTGGTTGTGTATACTCAACCATTATTTTCTTTCCTTCCAACAAATTATTTTTTCCAAAATTTTCTACTTTATTTAAAATTTCTTCAATACTCTTTGTAAAAAACTTTCTAGATAGATAGAAATTTATAAAACCATTCCCGGCTACTTCTACTTTTTCTATGTTTTTATCTACATTTAATCTGTTTATTTCAACAACTATCTTTTCAGCCAGTTCTTTCGGGTTTCTCTCAATGCTTTTTGCTATAGCCAGGGCAACATTCGTAGAATAATCTCCATTTTTCAAATCTTCTGGATGTTCCAGTACAATATCACTCACTTCTATTGTGAGATTTTTTAATGCATCTTTTATTAAATTTTTGATTTCTTTTTCCATATTATTTTTTACCAGTACTTCCAAATTTTCCTTCGCCACGAGCTGATTCACTCAATTCTATTACTTCTTTTAATTCAACAATTGCCACAGGCATTATGACAAGCTGTGATACCTTGTCACCTTCTTCAAAAGTATAAGGCTTATCAGATAAATTTACCAATAAAGTATTATATTCGCCTCTATACCCTGCATCATATACTCCACCCATATGAGCAAGTCCTGCTTTTGAAATGCTTCCTTTGTCCATTAAAATTCCTCCATATCCTTCTGGAAATTCTAAAGCAAATCCATGCCAAAAACGATAATGTTCTCCTGGTTGCATAGTAACCGTTTCCATAGCATATAAATCCATTCCAATATCTCCTGGATGATGATACTTCGGTAATTTTGCATTTTCTTTTAATTTTTTAACTTTGATTTGCATAATTTTCTATCGCTTTTAACCCATAATTAAAATGAGAACTAAATTCTTGAGGTTTTTCAGAAAACCATTTTTTTAATTCAGCCAATGATATCCATTTTACCTCATCAACTTCTGATTCTTGAAGAATAAAAGATGTACTTTTTGGAATTTGAGCAAAAAAATATTTAACAAAAAACAAACGCTCTTTTGAAATAAGTTCTTTCGGGCCATCAATAATTTCACTTAACACAACACCCAACTCTTCTTTTGTTTCTTTCACAATATTTGATTCATATGTCTCGCCTTCTTCATTCGTACCACTAACAGATATATTCCATAAGTTTGGATGAAATTTTTTATACTTAGAACGCTTGGCCACAAGAAATTCCCCTTGTTCGTTACTTAACCAAAGAGCTGAAGTTCTCGTGATTTCTTTAGTTCCATCACGTTCACTAGCATCTTTATAACACAAAATATTATCATCTTCATCTACAATTGGAATTATCATGTTGTTCTCTTATTATATATCTTCCCTTGCCAAAAACCAATTTAGCATTAGTGTGCGACCGCTTATTAATGCTATAATGTTGGAATGGGACACGATACACCTAGAATAGGTAATATGAAGAAAAAAATACTTCTACTTCTTCTTGCAGGAGTGGCCCTTGGCTTGTCTAGATCCTATAAAAAACAAAAATGGATTTTAAAACAGATACCAAAAGAATGGGAGAAGGGAAACAAACAGGCATTACAAAGAGCAATTAATTCTCTTTACACTTCGCACTTAGTCCATGAAAAATACAACAAAGATGGTACAACTACCTTTGTTTTAAGCGAGTCTGGAAAACAAAAAGCATTAAGATTTGATATTGATAATATAAAAATAAAAAGACCGGTCCAATGGGATAAAAAATGGCGAATAGTTATGTTCGATGTTCCTGAAAAATTAAAACGCTTGCGAGATTCTTTACGTCTGCATTTTAAAGAGATCGGCTTAATTGAATTTCAAAAATCAGTATTTGTATATCCCTATCCTTGTAGTAAAGAAATTGAATTCATTTTGGAATTTTATAATGCCCGAAAACACGTACGTTTTATTTTAGCCGAAAAGGTAGACAATGAGCTACATCTAAGAAAGAAATTCAACTTAATATAGTTCAGCATTAGTGTGCGACCGCTTCTTATTGCTAAATAAATAAAACACGAAATTCTATTTTAAAATTTTTTTAATTTTCTCATAAACCATCTCGTGAATTTGCTCACGAGATAAAATCTCCTTCTTGGGAGCACAATCTATTTTAATAAAATTTGGGATTGTTTCTGATAGCCACAAAGCACTTTTTCTAGAATTTATAAGATGATTAACATCCGCCTCGTGTACATCTTTTTTCTTTTTTAAATATTCCCTCTTCATTTTACTACTGTCACGTTCTTTCAAAAGCTGTAAAACAATATTTATCGGCAGACTCAAATACAGAGTAATGTCCGGACGAGGAATACCGAAAACCTCGTATTCCATCTGGTTCAACCATTTTATAAAATCATTTCTCTTTTTAGCGTTTTTTATTTTCCCCCCTTGGTGAATCTGATTCGCTGAAACATAACGGTTCGCCACCACGACATATCCCTTCTTTAACCAATTTCTCAACTCTTTACTGGACTCAAAACGATCCGCTGCATACAAAACAGAAGCAATCTTCGGATGCACATTTAAAAAATTATAATATTGCTCACTCAAACAATGTCCAATAAAAGCACCAAAGAAATTTTTATAATATTCTGGAAAATCAACCACTTTTACGGTTCTCCCTTCTTTCTTTAATTTTTTCACCAAAAGGGCAACCTGCGTAGCCTTTCCACTTCCATCCGTACCGTCTATTACTATAAGTTTACCTTTCTTTACCATATTATTTTTTCTTTACAATAATTTCTTCTTTTGGTTTTTTAAGTTTAAGATTTTGAACTATTTTTCTAGCAGCAAAAGAAGGTTCCATATAATTTTTATATCCTGTCGGTTTAACTTTTCCAAATAAATTTGTTTTCATTCCTGCAGGATGCACAGCGATGACAGATACATGATCGGGCTTGAGAATCATGCGCAGAGCTTCCGTGAGCCCTCGTACTGCCCACTTGCTCGAAGAATAAGCGACAGAAATAGGACTCGGAACGAGAGATCTTATGGAAATAATATTCACAATAGTTCCATCTTTTTGTTTCTTCATATATTTCATAGCTGAACGGGAACCAAAAAAAGTCCCAAAAAAATTAACTTCCATGACTTTGTGAGCCAAATTAGAATCAATCTTTTCAATTGAAGAATGTGGCATATTTGCACCAGCATTATTTATCCAAATATCTATCTTTCCAAATTTCTTTACAACGAAACTTGCAAGTTTTTGCATATCACTTTCTTTTGTCACATCGCCCGCACAAATCATTGCACCTATCTCTTCTCCTGCCTCTTTTAATTCTTTTATGGAATGTCCATTTATGATTACTTTGGCTTGTTCACTAATAAATTCTCCCGCTAGTGCCCTGCCCAATCCCCTAGCTCCACCAGTTATAACTACAACTTTATTTTTTAAATTCATCCCAGTAGTAAAATTTTAATTAATAATATTTAAACAAACTTTTTTGGTATCGGAAACTTTTTTGCTAATTTTTTAATTTCTTTATGTGCGGACTCTTTTATCTTTTTATTATCTTTATTTTTCAAGACTTCGATCATCAACTCGGCAACCTTTTTGCATTCTTTCTCTTTAAATCCTCTAGTAGTGATAGCTGGAGTACCAAATCTAATTCCTGAAGGGTCCAAAGGCTTCCTGGTGTCTCCTGCTATGGAGTTCATATTGAGTGTGATGCCCACTTCATCTAGCACTGTCTGTGCTTCTTTACCTGTCACACCCAAAGAACCGAAAACATCCGCCAAAATTAAATGATTGTCTGTACCGCCACCAATCATTCGAATTTTATTTTTGTGAAAAATCTGTTCCATCGCTTTTGCATTTTTCAAAATTTGTTTTGCATATTTTTTATATTTGGCAGTCTCAGCTTCTCCAAAAGCCACAGCCTTCGCCGCTATCGTATGCATGTGTGGGCCACCTTGAATGCCGGGAAAAATGGATTTATCAATCTTTTTTGCCATATCTTCGTTCTCACGAGTCAAAATAATTCCCCCACGAGGCCCACGGAGAGTCTTGTGAGTCGTGGAAGTGATAATGTCAAAACCATCATCAAAAGGATTACGAAGTACTCCAGCGGC